>Ga0181468_100062_pt1 | contig 16257 bp, 18 predicted proteins | sample InSIn1SAF170_2_FD_119080 | JGI IMG/M metagenome (GOLD analysis project Ga0181468, IMG submission 119080) | Clean room microbial communities from NASA Spacecraft Assembly Facility at Jet Propulsion Laboratory, Pasadena, California, USA -... ... | reverse complement strand
GAGAAAATTTGCCCATCCCTTTCCCTGATTACAAGCTCCCTATCCATCAATCACCTGCATCACAGAGCATCCCGCATGGGTGCGAACTTTCCAAGTTTGATTCCTAAATCGAGCGTAGCGAGAAAAAAAGCTCATGAGCGAAGCGAATTCCGAGCTGCTTTTGATCTTGCTTTTGCTTTTTCTCAAATTCACGAAAATATGAACCAAAAATTGCCCCGACGAATCGAGCGAAAGCGAGATTCAATAGAGTTTGAGCGTAGCGAAAACCAAGGGCAATTTTCATGAATTTTCTTTTTTATTTTATATTTATAATATTTAATATTTGAAGCATTTTTTCTTTTTTGTTTTCAATATATTATGGTGGTATAAACATAGGTTTTATCCGTTTCAAACATAGGTTTTATCCGTATAAACATAGGTTTTATCCGTTTCAAACATAGGTTTTATCCGTTTCAAACATAGGTTTTATCCGTATAAACATAGGTTTTTATTTTACTATTTAAATGAGTATTGTTATGATGATTCCCTAAGTGAAAAATTTATCTAGATTTTGGTAAATCCATATAATGTTTATAGGGAAATAAGAATGAGCCGTTCAGAAAATTTAGACATGTCGATTCTTGTCTCTAAAGCAAATGATTTAGTAAAAGCTCATTATAAAATGACTGTTGTTGAGCACAGATTGTTCAATATCGCTTTATCAAAAATTCGTTCTAATAAGATTACATTAGATAATAATGTACCAATTACCATTTCAGCTCATGAATATGCAGATCTGTTTTCAGACACCATAGATGGCGGTTATAAAGCCCTTAGAACGGCTGTAGATACTTTATTTGAACGCCAGTTCACATTAGAGCGAGAAATCTCAAATACTAAAAAACACGTTAGAACATATAGATTTATTCAAATGAAGGGATATCTTGAAGGTGAAGCTAGAATTGAAATTCAATTTGCTAATGACGTCTTACCATTTGTAAGTGAGCTAGCTAATAAATTTACTCAAATTGATCTTCAACATACGGTTGATTTAAGCAGCCAATATGCCAATCGCTTATATGAAATTCTTAAAGAAGTGCAGAACTATAAAGAGCAAAAAGTTTTTCTAGAGTTGGACGATCTTCGATCTAGGTTCGGTATCGAAAATAAATATAAAACTATGTCAAATCTAAAAGACAATGTCCTGGACTTAGCTGTCACTCAAATAAATAAGAGCAAAGCCTGCGATATATATAACCTTCAATATACTAATAAGAAGGCAGGGAAAAAAATTATAGGATTTGAGTTTACCTATAAAATTAGAAAGCAACCAAAGAAGTCAGATATAGCTATACAACCTATAGTTTTAAAAATGACTGATTCGCAACGTTATCTTTTTGCTAATAAACTCTCTGAGCTTACCGAGATGAATAAATATTCTCAAGGTACAGAAAGTTACTCTCAATTTGCTGTTCGCATTGCCGAAATGTTGCAGGATCCACTTAAAATTGAAGAATTACTGCCATATCTAAAGAAAGTAGGATTTAATACAAAATAAACTTCATGTTCAGATTGGATGTTCACATGAACATCCTTGTACACGCACTGAGGGATTACATTGAACACAACAAAATTCAGCGTCATGGATGCAAGTAAAGCCTTTAAAAAATCACGTACAACAATATATGAGGCTTTAAAAAATGGTGAATTATCAAGAGATCATGATGGTCTTATAGACTTATCTGAACTTATCAGAGTTTATGGCAATCCAGTCGGTGTTCAGTCCAGTACACGTACTGAACAAGTTCAGAAGGATGTACAAGTACACGTTCAATCTGAGGTTGAAAGTGTATTAAAAGATCAAATTTCTTTACTCAAAAATCAGTTAGATTTAGCAAATCAAAGAGAAAAGTCTTTGATGCAACATATTGAAGATCTTACTCATAGAATTGAGTTTAAAGGCACCTTAGAACAGCCAAAACAAGAAAATATTAATAAACTAAATGAATCTACTAATTCGAATATAGCAACAGATCCCTCGGCCACAGACCGAGTCAAACTATGACGAATTGACTACTCCTCAGAAAGACAATAAACGTATCCCTGTTCCAGAACACGTTGAGCCTGAACCAAAAAAAAGGGGTTTCCTGAGCCGTTTTTTTCTTCCTTATGGTTAGCCAGGACTCCAATTTTTTGATGAGCCAATTTCAGTGCAAGCACATGAAATAATGACTCACCAAAAAACCGGATGAGGTTTATTAAGACTGAATAAAACCGTGGAACATGAATAATCAATAAAAAGCCGTTCTGGTGCCCTATACTCCAAAACGGCTTACTTTAATATACTGATATTTAAAGAAAAATATCAAGCATTTCGTATAAGGTGTATTATGTTAATTTTAGGAAATCTTAAAATAAATTAATTAAAATAATTCTCCAATCCAGTCTCAGGCTGCTCAGCTACTTGATATTACACAACGTCAGATCAAACGCTTATTGTAAAAATACAAAGCAAATGCTGCATTAGCCCAATGCTACACGCAGCCAAATCAGTAACTCTAGGCTTCCTGAAGAGCTAAAAAAATAAATCTTCACCTAAAATGTAGGTATCAAAATTCCTATAAAATAAAGCTTAACACTAAATAATTTAGATTGAATATTAACTTAATTCTAGTTATCCACTAATATAATTTTATGTTTCAACATTATTTAAATTTTTAAATAAACTATATTTAATTAAAATGTTTAGTATAAGCATACTCACCAAACCAAGAACTCCACATGTAATAAAAAGGATAGATGGATTATATTTAATTAGAATGAATGCACCTAAAAATGGGGCAAATAAAATAATTAAATTTTGTATAGCTTGTAATTTTGATATTATTTGACCAAAATTTTCTAACATATAAGTAGATAAATAAATATTTAAATAGATAGAAAATTTAGAACTAAAAACACCAGATACAAAAAATAAAATCATCAAGTAACTTATTGATAAAATACTACTATTAATCAGAATTCCGATTAATATAAATATTATCATTATTGAAAAAGTAGAATTTTTCAACTTCTTTAAACTATCGATCGAAGTATTTTTAATTAATTTTAAATTGTAGAATCCATATAAAATATTTCCTAGAGCACTGGATGAGATAAGAAGACCTAAAGATGCCTCATTCATTTTTAAATCTTTTAAAATTACTGGTAATTGATTATTTATCATAAAAACAAAAAGAAAAAATATGCAAATAATAGGCAAAACTAAATTCCACATTTTTCTTTCAGATTCACTTGTTTTTAAGCTTAATTTTTTTTTCATTTTTTCTTTCTGTTTGAACTATATTTAAACTATTTCTAATACAAAAGATTATAATAAAACTAATAACGGTAAATATACTAGATAAAATTAAACTATAATTACTATCGTAAACAAGAGCTATTATACCTCCTAATGATGGAGCCAAGATTTTTGAAATACTATTCACTATATTTAAGCTAGTATAATAACTATTTCTATCAGTTTCAGAAACATTATTAGCAGCTATAGTTTGAATTGCAGGTAAGTTAAAACTATTAAATGTGGCTCTTAGTACAACAAAAAAGGAAAAAATTAACAGGCTTTCACAAAATATTATAATTATTCCAATTATTGCTCTAATTAAAAGCGAAATCATAAGATAATTAATAGTATTTTTACTATTAGAAAGTACTCCAATATATTTTACAAAAACAATACTAGGTAATAATATACCAGCACTTAAAACAGAAATTTCAAAAGAATTTATATTGAATTTAAAAGCTGCTATAGATAATATAACAATAAAATCAATCCACCCACCAAATATACTAAAACCTTCAGAACACAATAATAATTTATTCTTTTTCATAATTTATTTCATTAATAAACTAATTAATTATTTACGCCACCAAATTACACCGGCATCTTTATCTGCAAATTTAATTTCATCAAATATTTTGTTAGAAATTCTGAATTCATCAACTGCTTTTCTACAACCAACTAGTTTATAATCATCAATGATCACTATACCTCCTTTACTTAACTTAGGATAACAGCTTTCTAGGACATCTAAAGTTGATTGATACCAATCAGCATCGATCCTTATAAGAGATAAATTATTTTTAAAATATTTTGGATCTAGTGTTTTACTGAACCATCCCTTTTTAAATATTACCTGTTCAGATAATAGCCCATATAATTTAAAATTATTTTTTACTTGTTCTATATCACAATAACAGTCTAAAAAATACATAGGTAAGTTTTTTGAAAATCTATACCAAAATTCATTAGAAAAAACTCCATCCTCTATACAGGGTGGAGGAAGCCCTTCAAAAGAATCAGCTACTATAAGATTTCTGTTTTTTATACCATATGATTTTAAAATACCAGCCATATAAATTGATGTCCCACCTCTTAAGACCCCACAATCAATAAGATCACCTGGAACACAATCTTTTTCAATCAAATCAACACAACTTTTTATATTATCTAATGATTTCTCACTAACATAAGTATGTATATTTCTTGATTTTTTCGTATATTGTAATGCAGCCACTAAATTATCTTTAGAAATATTAAGATCGATTCCTTCTTTTAGTAAACTATCTAATATCTCTTCTATCTCTGACATTTCTAATGGAGTAGGAGTAGGAGCATTAACTTCATATATTGTATTTCTTAATATTTTACTTAATAAATTTAAATACATTCTATTACTTCTATAAACGTACTAAAATTAAAATTCCAGCATTTAATAACTCTTGACAAAGGACTATCTTGGAATCAGAGTCAAGTTTAGTTAATATGTCCTCGGGGTGAAATTCAATATTTTCCATTTTAATTAAATAATCTATAGCATCTTCACAATATTCTGGAAACTCAATATATGTAGGGTTTATTTTAAATAATGCTATAGGTGCTATAGTCGAGCTATAATATACATTAATTTTATCTCTATTCTTTCTAATATTTAGATTACTTCCTAATTTAAGTTTTAATTTGCTTTTTAAGTTTATTTTAGAACTTAAAAGAAAAGATTTAAGTCTATATTCTGAGGTTTCATGTTTATATGCATTTTGCATTAACATATAATCATCAACCATATTTTTAATTGGTATACAATTAAGCTGATCTATTATTTTATTTTTAATTTCTTCTAAATTACTATTTGATGAAAAAGGATATATTGTTTCTCTTAATATAGGTAATTGTTGAGATAGCATTTTAATATAACCTTCTAATACATCATGAATTTTCATTGGAATCATACCAATTGACATATGAAGAGAATAATCATCTACACATCTAGCTATATGTGGTGTTCCTCCTGGAATATAAAGTATATCTCCTGGTTCTAATAATATATCTATTTCCGGATCAGGAAGATTATCTTGTACTAATACTTCTTGCATAGAATAAGTAGGGTTTTTTACATGATTTGGCCAAACTTTCCAATGTTTTGTTCCTTCAAGCTGAATAACGAAAATATCAGGCATATCATAATGGATATTAAAACTTTTTTTCCCTATTCCAGTTAATATTGGTTTAGCAAATACCTCCCCACCAACAATACTTTCTAATGTTTTACACATTTTAGCTATTTCAGTATTTCTAAAATCAAGATCTTCAAGTTTTAAAGTAGCACCTTCACTAAATTGTCTTAATACAAAATCACGTTGGGTTTCAATATTATCCACGTTCGCTGGTATTGATATTCCTTTTTGATCTTTAATAATTCTTACAACGTTATGTAAATTACCTTCCATTGTTATTAAATATTTATCAAAATCAATTAAATTAAAAACTTCATGTAATTTTGAAAAATTCTTTTTTAAAATTGATTTTTTATTAAAAATATCACTAATGAATTCTTCAGAATCAATTATATTTTCTAAGCCATAAAACATTATCAAACTCTTCTATTTATTATTAAAATAGATAGCCACTATGTTAATAGTGGCTATCTTTATCTATTAGTCTTATTTAAAATTAAAATAAGACTAATTGAACTGTTGCGATACTTTCGCCAACTCGTATGAGTTTTACTTGATCTTTCGTTAATTTCATAGTTTTATCCTTTTAATTAATATGAAAATGTGCGTTTAGTTCACACAAGTTTTTTTATATTCTTTATTTTTTAATTTGTCAATTTTTTAAGTTTAGCTGTACGTACCTACAATTAAAGGCTTATCCAGTAAAGTGTGTAGTATCACTGACTTTTTAAGTGGGATCTATGAATGGATTGTGTGCATATCAATTAAACCATCGAAATAAGCCAAAAATTCAGATTTTATAAACTACAGATATTTATCTTAAGTAATTCAGATTAAATCAAACAGCTTACGATCTCTTTCATCCGTTAAATACTTATCCATCTGAGCAATCAGTTTTGCTCTAGCTTGTTCATCATTTTCGGTAATTTTCAACATGCAGGATCCAATTAAAATCTTGCGTCTGGTATCATCCTTTCGTACCTGTTCTTTTTCTTTGGCACGTTCTCTTGCCAGTGCTGCCTGTCTTTGAGCCTTTAACTGCTTTAGCTTTTCTTCCTGTGCCTTAATTTTGCTGTCTAGTGTTTCAGTAACGCTCATTAATCCAATACCATCATCCTGGGAAACCATCCCTAACATAAGCGCACTTGAATATGCATTCAAGGTGCTATATGTATAGTAATGTTTTCCTCGAAGAGCGCACTTATGCAAACTTCGTTTGCAAGTCCGATTAGGGTCTCCCCAATACCCCGACAACCGTATCCACGGTTGTATTTCACTACGTGAAAATTTAAAAGCGAAAAATAGGCATGGCGATTTACCACTTTTCAGTCAAAACCGTAGCACGATCAGCAGGGCGTTCCGCTACTGCTGCGATTGCCTATCGGGCAGGTGAAAAGATCTATTGTGAACGTGAGGGCCGAGAACATGATTACTGCCGAAAAACAGGTGTGGAATATAAAGAAATTTATTTACCCGAAGGCGCACCAGAACATTTAAAAAACCGGGAAAGACTCTGGAACGAAGTTGAACAACGGGAAACCCGAAAAAACTCGACAGTTGCCCGAGAATTTGAAATCGCTTTTCCAAGTGAATTAAATCAGGAACAACGCCTGGCCATGCTCGAAGAGCTATGCGCCAGTATCGTGGACAGACATCAGGTGGCCGTCGATGCCTGTATCCATGCACCGCATACTGGATCCGGCAGTGATGAGCGCAATTATCACGCCCATATCTTAATGAGCACACGTCAACTGACCCCAGAAGGTTTTACAGAGAAAACCCGAGAACTCGATCAGAAACACAGTGGAGAAATCGAGCACTGGCGCGAACACTTTGCCGATATCTGCAATATGCACCTGGATCTGGCCGGATCCACCGCCCGGGTCGACCACCGCAGCTACAAAGACCAGGAGAATGGCTTGGAAGCGACCCTGCACGAAGGACCGAAAGTCACCGAACTACGTAGAAGAGGCATCGAAACCGAAATCAGCCGAACTAATGATGAAATCAAAGAAAGAAATCAGGCTCAGCTGCAATACGGCAAAAATATGGATCTGCTGATTGCTGAAAATGAGATCAAACTCAATACACTAAAAACTGAACAGCAGATCCAAATCAAAAATAGTGCTAAAACGCCACCAATTGACGAAAAAGCCCTGTTTGAAGAAAAACAGAGGGAAACCCTTGGCAAAGTGCTAAATCGCGAAATCAGCGCAAAAGACGCGAATCTAGACCTAGAATTTATGCAGGATGTTTTTAAAAAGGCAGAAAACACCTTGGGCAAGATGCAAAAGCATAAAAATGAGTTTAGTCAGCAGCTCGCCCAAGACATCGTGAAAAACAGACTGAAACAAAGTCATGACAAGTTGCAAAGTCTGGTCGATCAACACAATGAATTAACCCAAAACAAACCCTTACTGTTTGGAAAAAAAGCCTGGGAAGCCCAACGTGACGAGGTTTATCAGGAACACAAAAAGCTAAAAGGTCAGCATGAACACCAGAAAAAACATGGTGTGAAGGATTTATTGGAAAATGAAAAATTCAAAGAACATGCCTGGAAGCACTACCAACAACAACATCCGGCCAAAGCCAAGCAATACCAGACTCTATACCGAACCTATCAAGTCATTAAAAAATGTGTGGATGAGATCAAAGCAGAACAACAGATGAAACTCAGACAAGAACAACAGCTCAAAGCACAGCAACATGCGCCTAAAATGAAATCTCGTGGCATGAGTCGCTAAACAGAGCGAGTGTCTACGAGCGAACTGAGAAAATTTGCCCATCCCTTTCCCTGATTACAAGCTCCCTATCCATCAATCACCTGCATAGCAGAGCATCCCGAATGGGTGCGAACTTTCCAAGCTTGATTCCTAAACCGAGCGTAGCGAGAAAAAAAGCTCATGAGCGAAGCGAATTCCGAGTTGCTTTTGCTTTTTTTAAAAGTCACGAAAATATGAACCAAAAATTGCCCCGACGAATCGAGCGAAAGCGAGATTCAATAGAGTTTGAGCGAAGCGAAAACCAAGGGCAATTTTTCAAATTTCCTTTTTTAATTATTTTTAAATCTTTTAAATCTTTTCAGCCCTCTGTATGCCTTTAGTAGCAATGGTTTCAGCATTTAAATATGACGGATTGACTACTAACTATGACGGATTGACTACTAACTATGACGGATTGACTACTTAACTATGACGGATTGACTACTAACTATGACAAGTATATATTTGTCATATATTAAAAATTAAATGGTTTTATTTTGGATAAGAATCAAGTTGTAAAATCAAATCAAGTTATAGAAGCTTCATATCAATTAAGTGCTGTAGAGCAACGTATTGTCTTAGCAGCCATTTCACGTATTCCAAAGAATCAACCCATCACAGATGATGAGTTATACCCAGTGAGTGTTAATGAATTACAGCTCCTAGGAGTACACGAGAAAACAGCCTATAGAGATTTAAAAGAAGGGATTAATAGACTTTATGAAAGGTCTATCAACCTCTCTGTGGACGATAAATCTATCAAAATGAGATGGGTACAAGAGGTTCAGTTTTTAGATAGTCAAAGTGTCATTGGTATTCGCTTTTCAAAACCAATTTTGCCTTTTATATCCAACCTAAGTAGAGAATTTACAAAATATGCTCTATCTGATATCGCAGGTATCAACAGTGGGTACGGTATCCGTATTTATGAGTTACTGGTGCAATACAGACAAATAGGTAAGCGTGAAATCTCTGTTGAGAATCTACGAACTATGCTGGAACTAGGTAAAAAATATCCGCTATTTGCTGACTTTAAAAAAAGAGTAATTGATACTGCTGTAGATCAAATAAATGAATACAGCCCTTTACGTGTGACGTATGAGCAGAAAAAAACAGGTCGTAAAGTTACTCACATTACTTTTTCTTTTAAAGAGAAAACAAAAAGTATTAGCCATGAAAGTACAGATATACCGAAAGAGTTCTATAAGCTAACAGATGCTCAAATCAATATGTTTGGTAATCAACTATCGCGTCTACATGAATTTTCTCATCTAGCACGTGAGGGTGAGAGCTATGAAATATTGGCTTCAAAAATCAAGGAAAAACTTAGAGATCCAAAACAACAGAAGCAGTTTTTACCTTACTTAAGGAACTTAGGTTTCAAACCTTGAGTGTATTGAAGAATACACTTATTGTATTCCCTAATACGTATCTTAAATACACAGTAATACACTATGAAAACAAGTACAAAATACAGTGTTAGTGATGCTGCTACACTGTATAAAAAATCTAGAGCGACACTTTATAAAGATATAAAAAATGGGGTATTAAGCCGTGATCATGATGGCTTTATAGACTTTTCAGAATTATTGCGTGTATATGGTGAACCGTTTTCTGGAAAACAGTCAAAACGTATTGATACGTCTCTAATACAGAATCCGGATACACCCAAATACACTGATAAAACAGTAGTAGAGTTAAAAAATCAGATCGACTTTTTAAAGAAACAATTAGAAAAAGCAGAAGATAGAGAGAATAAAGCTAATGCTCGTATCGATACGCTTCTTACACTAATTGAAATGAAGCCACCTAAAGCTAGTAGTGAACCTAATAAAGAGAATATTGAAAGTAATACTTCGCCAAATCCAACTGATATGGCAACAAATATTCAGTTAAAGCAGGTTAAAGAGGACGGATTGACTACTCCAGAGAACAAACGTATCCCTGTCCCTGAACACGTTGAGCCTGAGCCTAAAAAGAGGGGCTTCCTGAGCCGTTTTTTCCTTCCCTATGGTTAGCCAGGACTCCAATTTTTTGATGAGCCAATTTCAGTGCAAGCACATGAAATAATGACTCACCAAAAAACCGGATAAGGTTTATTAAAACTGAACAAAACCGTGGAACATTGCTTACTTATTGATCGTGGAACATGAAAAATTGCTAAAAAAGCCTAAGAGTGACTGCTTAGGCTTTTTTGAATTACATAAAACATTGTTTTAAAAGGGAATTTTTCGAGCATTTCGTATAAGGTGTATTATGTTAATTTTAGAAATTCTAAAAAAGGGATAGTTTTTAACTATCCCTTTATCTTGTAAAAATTATCTTAGTAATAATACTGGTTTTGTAGAACTTGATAACAATTTGGTCGTCGTACTACCAATAAAAAACTGGCGTATCTTTGAATGACCATATGCACCAATCACAATCATATCAATAACGTTTTTTTCTTGATAATCCAATATAGATTTCTCAACATCACCTTCAAGCACACTATCAATGACATCAAAACCATTATTTGCAAGTAGCTCTTTTGCCCAAGTGACTTGTGATGTCATATCACTATTTGGCTTACCAACATATACCACATGAGCTGTCAGGGTTTTTAATAAAGGGCTATTTGCAATTTTGTCTACACAAATACGTGCAGTAGGACTTCCATCAAAAGCAATTAAAAATGACTGAGGTGGACTAAACGGTGAGGATGTGATTAACACGGGTTTATGAAGAGCACGAACAACATTTTCAATATGGGTTCCAACTTTACTGGAATTGTGCTCGGTTTCAGTTCCATGCTTACCCATAACAAGAACTCGAATATCCTCTTCCATTCCCATGATTGTTTCTAAAAGACTGCCATGGCGTTGAAAGCTTTGAGCATCAATAGAGAACTTCTCCAATAGATAGTTTTTTGCTTCCCGAAGAAGAATTTGGCCATGCTCTAGCTCAATTTTCCCCTTACGTTCTTCCAGTTCAACCAACTCGTTTAGCAAGGTTTCTCGACTTCCTAGACCAATTGCACCACTTAAATCTTGTGGTGCTTTCGCTTTTGGCTTATCAATGACATGCAATAACTGAAGAGGTGAATTCAATTTATCGCTAAACCAAGCTGCATAATCACAAACGGTATTTGTTGCTAATGATCCATCAATACATGCAATAATTTTTGACATAATTCATCCCTCTTAGTGGCTATTTAAGCGATCTAAAGCATCTGGCTTATCATGGATACCAAACTTATCGACTAACGTTTTACTGGCTTCATTCATTCCAATCAGTTCGACTTCTGTTCCTTCACGTCTAAACTTAATGACCACTTTATCTACGGCAGCGACCGCAGACACATCCCAAAAGTGAGCCTGACTAACATCAATCACAACTTTTGAAAGTGCTTCTTTGAAATCAAATGCAGACGTAAATTTATCTGCCGAGCTGAAGAACACTTGACCCGTCACCGTATAAGTACGGGTACTTTCAGGTTCATTAAATTCGGACTGAATTGCCATGTAGCGTTCAATTTTGTTAGCAAAAAATAATGCAGAAAGAAGAACACCGACTAATACGCCATAAGCCAGGTTATGTGTGGCAACAACCACAACCACTGTCGCTATCATTACGATATTGCTAGAGAAGGGATATTGGCGAATATTGCGCAGTGAATCCCAGTTAAATGTTCCGATTGAAACCATGATCATTACGGCAACCAGTGCAGCCATTGGAATGACTTTGAGCCAGTCACTGATAAACACCACCATAATTAACAGGAAGACCCCCGCACTAAAGGTAGATAAACGGGTACGACCACCAGATTTCACATTAATAATTGATTGACCGATCATGGCACAGCCTGCCATTCCGCCTAAGAAGCCTGAAGCGACATTGGCAACGCCTTGTCCTTTACACTCACGGTTTTTATCACTGGTGGTATCTGTTAAATCGTCGACAATCGTTGCTGTCATCATAGATTCAAGCAAACCGACGGCTGCTAATCCCAGTGAATAAGGCAAAATAATAGCTAAAGTTTCAAGATTTAAAGGAATATCAGGAAGCAAGAAAATTGGAAGAGTATCTGGTAATTGCCCCATATCACCTACGGTTCTTACATCTAAACCAATGAACAAGGCAAAGAGCGTGAGGAGTACAATACAGATGAGGGGAGAGGGTAAAAGCTTGCCTATTACTGGGATATAGGGGAATAGATAAATAATGGCTAAACCACCAATTGTCATCGCATAGACATGCCATGTCACATTGGTGAGTTCAGGCAATTGGGCCATAAAAATTAGAATAGCCAAGGCATTCACAAAGCCAATCACAACCGACTTTGACACAAAGCGCATCAATGCACCTAATTTTAGATAGCCTGCTAGGATTTGAATAAATCCTGTCAAAATTGTGGCTGCTAATAAGTATTGCAGACCATGCTCTTTAACCAGTGTGACCATTAATAAAGCCATAGCACCAGTTGCAGCAGAAATCATCCCTGGACGACCGCCTACGAAAGAAATCACCACGGCAATACAGAATGAAGCATATAACCCTACCTTAGGGTCGACACCTGCAATAATTGAAAAGGCAATTGCTTCAGGAATTAGAGCCAAAGCAACAACAATACCCGCAAGAACATCCCCGCGAATATTGGAGAACCATTGTTCTCGAATAGTGGATAACATGAAAATAGCCTATTTTTTTAAATTTTAGGAAAGGCTAGTGATGTGATATATGACACACAAGCTACTACACCACATCACTAGACAGTGATGAGTTATTTACTGTTTTAAGAGATAAATAAACTTATGGTGGCGTAAGTGTCATATTAAGAAAGATATCTATTTTGGAGGGTTTCGGGGGCAATGATAGCAGTTAGGCCCTTTTCTATCCACCCTAACCGCAGTACTGAAGTAAAAGTAAGAATGATCATAGATAATTTTAGAATTGATTTATGTCCATTTAACATAATGGCTGTTATACGAAATGCATATTTTAAACACATAAAAATCAAATACTTGTGTTATAGTGATAATGCTCGACGATGTCGAAAAGCCGGCTTGGAAACAAGTCGGCTTTTTTATGAGCAGTTTTGATAGTTCTTGCCAATAAATTTGTTTAAAAAGTAGTCGATTTTGCGATTTTTTAAATTTTATCAATACTTGAATGCTTAAAATTATCCACATTTTTTGTGGATAAAATTTAGGCTATTTTGTACGCTCAGGCTTACGTGAATCTCGGCCCTTTGCGGCTATCTAGGATACTGGAACTTTCCTATGATGAACTCATCAGGAACAGGAAGTTCCATAACATAAAACAAAAATTATAAGTTATTCGATAGGGACCAGAGGATAGTGAAAGCACATGAGAAAACATGAAAAACCCCGGCAGGATGCCGGGGTTTTTTATTGCCTGAATATAGTAATTAGTGGGCAGTATCTGATTGGTTTTGATTGATAAATTTAACCAACGTATCCTGAATAAATTCCTCCAACTCAATACCTTGTTTTTTAATTAATTTTTCTAAATTTTCAATTATTTCATGGTCTAATTCAAACGAAATTTCTGATGAGGTCGCCATTAATAAATCGTAGTTACTTTCTACCATTTTTCTAAAGACTTCCTCAGGATTATTCTTTAATGGCACGTTGAAAGACAGTCGGAGAGAACTGTTAATAATTTCAACATGTGTATATCCAAGATGTTCTGTACTTTTTCCGACAAATCCTAAATGCTTCATCATGATTCTCGAATCTGGTTATAGCGAATAGCCCTCAATCGAGAGCTATATAAATCAAGCCAGGCTTTCTTTTACAAATTGTGGATCAACAATAAATAATCGAATAAGGGATGTTGCTGCTCCTGAAGGTCTTCTAGCACCTTGTTCCCAAGATTCGAGTGTACGTCTCGAAACACCCAGAAGTTTGGCAAACTGTTCTTGTGTCAGTTGAGCCTTTCTACGAGCTAATGCTACATCGGTCTCAGTGATTACAGTTCTTTTAGCAGCATTATTAGCAAGCATGTCATCTATACCTAGCAAGATTTCAGCTTCAATATCTCTGGTTGCTTCAAAAGCTTCGAGTTCTTTTTCAGTCATTAAACGAGTCATTTAATTTCTCCACCAATGCTTGAAGAGTTTTCTTACTAAGCTGTACCGTTTGCTTTTTACTGTACAGGGTTAATAACCAGATCTCTCCATTTGTTAAACGATTAAAGTAGATGACTCTGACACCACCACTTTTACCCCTACCACCACTCGTCCATCTAATTTTACGAATGCCACCTGAATTAGGCTCTACATCTCCGGCTTCAGGATTTAATGCCAAGAATGTTTTAAATTCTTCGTACTCTTCCTGAGTCCAATAAACAAGACAGTATTTAGTAAATAATGGGGTTTCACATATTGTATACATTGCTGATGTTCATACTACCTTGTAGTAACTCATCATATACCACTATGTAGTATTATTGAATATTAATTTTCAGCTTTTTGGTTGTTTAGATTTAACAAGCAGAGTTCTTATATAATTCTGAGGATAAAGGCTATCAAATATGCATACGTAAAATTCTGCGTGAAACCATATTGAAGAATTCAAAAATCACCCTTTAGATTAGGAGCAATAGGATGAACTACTTTGCACAGGATCCCTTCTAGGTAATGTTACCTAGGAGGAATCATGAAAAGACTGAAATCTCAGTATCATCAATCTGTAAAAAAACCACATCCTAATGATTATTTTTATAAACGCTTTCCTAATGTGAAAAGTGTTTATCATAAAAAATTCAGTACACACCAAGAGAAAAGCTTTTATTCAATTCATTGCATTGAATATAAAAACTATCCTCTTAAACTTCGTGTAGCGCGAGGGCCTGGTCTAGCTGAAGCATGGGATGATCTTCCAGCATATGTCTATAAAGTTGCTAAAAGTTGGAAACATAATTCCAGAAGACAGCATCAGTACTACAAAGAACATGAACAACACTAAGAAAAATGAGGGAGTTTTTCCCTCATTTTTTGTATAAAACTCATTCTAAAAGACTGATTATTAGAAATAGATAAAGGATTCTGCATCATTGAAAGAGTAAAATTTATAAAATCAGAAGTATTGAAATTGCCTTCTGTTAACTTGATGAAATGAGTACTAAAACCTATGAAAAGAGATGAAATTTTAGGACATGACTCTTCTGAAAAAATCATTTTTTGCTTTCTTTATGAAAATGATGAAAAGGTTATCTCGCTGTTCGTTCGCTATTCAGATGAAAATACGATGAATATTGCAAAGCAGTCAGTCACTTTACATAGCCTATTTTGGAAATCAGATACGAGTGCACAAAATTTGAAGGAATTATTTGAAACTGATCCTTCTTTAGTAAATTTAGGCGTAGAGTTTTGGGCAGATTTTTTTCAGATCAATAAAAAATTTCCACCAGGCTTCAATAATGTGAAAGGACCGCTCCATGAATAACAAACTATTTGATCATCTTGTCCTTTCACTAAAAGAAGCAGGTGCCATAAAACGTGATGAAATTCAGGCAAGCCAAGCCACAGACCTTAGGCTGCCTGACTCTAAAGCAGGGTGTGAAAAAATGGGATTAACCCAAGTAGAGTTTTCTATACGTTTACATCTCAGGAAAACAACCAACAGAACTGAAAGTAAATTTAAATAACTTAAAAAGTATTAACTTTTAAATTAAATGTTTATATAAAAAAGCTATCCAAAGAATTATAAATTAAACAACTTCCGGTCACGTTCATCTGTTAAATATTTATCCATCTGAGCAATTAGTTTAGCTTTGGCCTGTTCATCTCCTTCGGTGATTCTTAGCATACAGGATCCAATTAAAATCTTGCGTCTGGTATCATCCTTTCGAGCCTGTTCTTTCTCTTTAGCACGTTCTCTTGCCAGTGCTGCCTGTCTTTGAGCCTTTAACTGCTTTAGCTTTTCTTCCTGTGCCTTAATTTTGCTGTCTAGTGTTTCAGTAACGCTCATTAATCCAATACCATCATCCTGGGAAA
>Ga0181468_100059_pt1 | contig 16314 bp, 11 predicted proteins | sample InSIn1SAF170_2_FD_119080 | JGI IMG/M metagenome (GOLD analysis project Ga0181468, IMG submission 119080) | Clean room microbial communities from NASA Spacecraft Assembly Facility at Jet Propulsion Laboratory, Pasadena, California, USA -... ... | reverse complement strand
TGTCGATGGAAGTGAGCGGTACGACTGCATCTGACTAGTACGAATAGCTACGATAGCACACCTTACTAGTACGAGAGTGACTGGTACGAGAGGAAGAGCGACTAGTACGATAGCTAGTACGAGAGCTCGTACGATATTGGTAGGGAACCTTGCTCTCCTTTTCTCGAGCAAGCGCTTCGCACCTTCCTTTTATAGTTATTATGGTGTGCTCGTCTTGACAAAAACGAATTGACTCAGCCGGGGATTAGATTGACTATTACCTCAGTGCCCCTATTGAGGTTCAATACGAATCTTTGGGAACACGAAATCAACATTATCGAATAAGAAAAGGGTAGAATGGGAGAAATCCTCTCCTTATCAGTCGAGCCCCTACCGGTCCTTAATATGGAAAACGTCGTACTCGTTTCAATCGATAAATAGAAGAAGCCATACAAGTCAGTATGTTTTTCCCGGGCTTCTGAACACCCAAATAAATAACTACCAGTTATCCGTTCTGAATCTTATGATCTTTTCATTCGTGGATAGAGATCGAGGTTTCAATAACCGGCTTGAACCCAAGGCTGAATCCTGCTCATGATAATGCAGAGCTTATGACGGAACGAGCCAAATTGTTTATAATAAAGTGATTGATGGAAAGTCATGAAACTGCTATTAATATATCACTTTGGAAGAAAATATACATCACATCTCATTCAAGACTTCAGGTTTGAAAAAAGACAGCTATTGAATGGTCAAAATACCGGAGGATATCTTGCTTGCTTGAATCAAAAGCTTGAGGAAAGACTTCAAGTGATGTCCCACCGCCCCGCCCCCTTATTCTGTTGGTTTGGTTTTCTTGCCCTTCCGTCTGCCACCCCGGGTTTGTGTGTGAATAGGTAGCTTTTCTTTTTTCTGCCGCCATTATCATAATGTGAAAACGCCTTTATACTTCATTGGTGTTCAGGGATGTTCACTTGAATTCGATATGATTAGTCAACAAATTAAGTCATGCTTTTCTAAAGACGCTAAGGGAGCTATTAGGGTGTTGAAACGCAGAGGGTGGAATGCGCTCTGCGCCGATCTTTCCAGGGTTTATTATACTCCTCTCACATGGGGAATCTCCCTCTCCCTTATGGTCGAGCCCCTACCGGTCCTCGAGGAGCTCCAGGCGCGAAGCTTTGCTAGTACTAAAAGAATTGCCCTAGAAGTAGCCAAAGCACGAATATAAATCGTAACTTTGTCAAATAGAAAGAAGCCTGCCTGTCTTTCCTGAAGAGCACTTAGCGCGGTGGGTGAGGTTAGTAGGTTTTCCTTGCTCTCCTTTTCTCGAGCAAGCGCTTCGCACCTTGAAAGGTTCCACGGTTGAGGGAGCGGTAGTAAGACAGAGGGCATTGAGTGTGGGCGGTAACCTAACTACTTAGCGGGTTCGGGAGGGTATGGATCCCACCCAGTAAAGAAAATATGTCCGGCCAGCACTCAGCCACCCCACGATCCAGCTAGCACTATGAATTCAATCAAGTAATAGCGGTACGATCCCATCCATCTAGTTAGCTCTCAATAAAAGTAAGTAGCGGTGTAAGGCTTCCTGGAAGACTGTCCAACTAGGGATATCACCACCCACTCTCCGCGTAAAAGAATTCATCAGTGTATTAGTTCATGCACGTATATAAAGCGTTAAGTAACTTGGTTTCATAGAGGACGAAAGAAGCACTTGGCCTCCTTCCTGTCTTTCCCTCAGGGCACCTAGCTACCTACGGCATCGGGCAAGGGTGAGCCTGCCGAACTCTCGACCAACGGGAGCAGAGGTGAAAAGAGAGATTGTTTCTACTGTTCCTCCGGAGGTGGTGATAAAAACTGGTATCGACGAGCTCCATCAAGAGTCACTTGCCTTCTGACTTGCCTTCTTACGAGCTCGAATAATAGTAAATATCGACGAGTGTAGACTTCATTTTCAACCTATCGAACTACCATATCGGGGAAGAAAAGTAGCATTTCGAGGAAGACTTCAAAGTAGCATTCCGACTCTCGAAAGCGGTTGCGTTAGCGGCTTTGTAGTCAAGACCGCATGCAACGTATACAAAGAAGCGTGTCTGATAATACGGGTCGAGCTGCTAATAAACGGCGAGATAGGGCACGTGAGACATCTAGGGAATCCAGTTTTTCACCTGGATCAAATCTGCTAAACTAACCGACTTAGGGGTATACTTTCTACACTACACTCCCAGGGCAGGCAATAGTAGGCGGGACCGAGAAACTAAATAAGAAATCCCCGCGGATGCTCAGAGGGAGGGCAATACTGGCGACTCTTTCATACTTCTACCTCCCACCACGCTCGTAGTTCCCGTAGCGATCCATCCAATTGTTGGATGACTAATGCTGGCTCGCGACACTCCATTCCAGCGCCGAATGTGACCATTCTAGTTCAGGAGGCGGAGGTTTAATGGATCGTTAGCTTACTGGAATAGAAAGATATATTTTCACTAAAGTGTGAAATTTTCAGTCATATGGTTGGGTTCTCTCTCTAAGATTACCACCATTAGCAGTCTCTCTCTTTGGCAAGCCTGACTCCCGGGCACTTTCTTTTCCTTCCAAGCCCCCTCAAATCATTACCACATTCCAAACCTCGGGTAAATCATAATAGGGTGTCTTTCTAATTCTAATAGGGGGGGGAAGCAGAAAAGAGAGGAAGGCTGGCTCTCCCTGCTTTGCTCACCCACTTTCCTGAGCTTGCATTACCGAGGGTGAATCATTACCTTGGGTGAAAGGACATGGATGCGGGATGGCGGTTCATCAAGGTAGGGTCTGTTCTGTAAGGGCTCTTCCCTATAGTGTGATCGAGTGAAGATCAGGAGCAATCACACTCGAGTCAATTAAAAGATGATCTTGAAGAATGCTCATGTTATCTCTTGTTTACTGATCGAGCAATGATCATCGATGGAGTAGTTCATATCAGTGAAAAGAGAATCTATCTCGAGTAACGAGTAAGATCATTGTTTGTTTGAGAGTGTATTCTTGATTGAAGAACTGATCTATCTCTTGAGTGAACCTGATCAGGAGCAATCGAGATAAGAGTAAGATAATTGCTCCTTCAATCAGATTATATAGAGTTTTTATAAAACTAATTATATACGATATTATTGATTGATATCTTTCTATGTAATGCGACCGAACGGGAGCTATCCATTAGTTATGGACTTTAGTAAATGGGCAGAAGGCGAAGCCGTACTTCCATTCAGATAGTTACCCACTCCATAGCTGGAAGGAGAGGCTGGAAGAATAGGCTTCTGATCTGGTAAGGGGAAGACCTTTCTGTGGGTTTGGATATTGCGGATCAGTACACTCTATAGGTCCCTACTGACTTATATAGGATGCTAGCCTAGCTAGTTGAGTGGGTGTTGTCTATCGGTCTTGGTTCGGTGGCCTATGTGTTAGAGTCTATCCCCAGCCTTAGACATAGAATCCAGAGATATAAGGAAGGATTCAACGGAGATGTTCTATACTGAGATGGATATTCACTAATGATCCAAGGAAAGGATGGCGGGTTGCGCGGAGCACCGTCTCCCAAGGATAGAAGGAGATTCTCTGTCTCCACCCTCCATAGCTGCTCTCTTACTGTCTAGGCTCAAGGAAAGAGATTCTCTTTGGCAAAAGAGTAAAGACTCTCTCTCATATGGTTTTTGGTTTGACCTCTTCAATCACTTCTTTCCCTAGCCTCTCCTAGGGTTGGGAAAGACATACTTTGAGGAACGATAGATATTATGGCAGTAAACGAGCAGTAAACGAACAGTACATTCCGGTTCAGGACCTTCGGCATAAATACGTGGTTATCTTAAGGCATGAAGGATAGATGGATTGTGTACTTGCCTAGCTAGTGAGAGAGAAAAGGTCTATGCCAGAATACGTCATTTCGGTCTACAGCTAGCGTCATTCAGTCGTTAATACAATACTTCTCAAGTGGTCAGGGGCATTTCAGGATTCCTTTTATGGGTTTCCTTAATATAGGGCCTTATTTCTCGCTCGAAGTATACTTATCGTAACGAAGTAGACTTCATTTTCGCTAAGCCTTAGTGTAACGAAGTATACGACTCCTTCTGATTTTCTTGGCCTTGGTCCTTGGCCTTATATCTCTCATTACCGAAGTTATACGAAGTTGTGAAGCATGGCATGTGAAAACAATACTTTGTCAAGAGACCAAGAGCCACTTACATTAAGGACCTTCCTTTCTAGCTCTTTGGATCTTGCCTCCCCGGTCACAGTATACCATCCATCCATTATATTGAAGGAGGCAACGGGTGAGCTAGCTATATTGGATTGATGCTCGGCGGATAACTATAGCTCCTTGTCGGATGCTCGGACCGATCCATCCGGGAGGAACTTGCTTTCATTTTCTCATCGCGGGTTCTACAGCATGAGCTTGATGGGTTCTAATGAGCTTGATGGGTTCTAATGAGCTTGATCCAGGACGGAAGAAAGAAAGAAAGAGAATCGGGGCGTAATCTCCCTCGTTCATTAAGTATGGGTCCCTTCCTTGGAGATGGGCTAGCGAACTGCCTTCCTTCTGGCCGAGCTTGTTCAATTTCGCCTTATCCATACCAGCTTGTTCAGCTTATAGAACTGTAACCTGATCGGGTATGGTAGTTTTCCTTCCTTCCGGAATGTTGCTTTCTTGCCTCCCGTTGGCTGGTTATCCTCAACTCGTTAATTAGGCCATCCATCCATCCAGTTCTTCTATTAGGTGCTCCATAGGTAGGAGCGGTAGCTGGAGTTATCTCTCTTGCCTCCCACCTTAGGTCCGGTTAAACTAATGGATGGTCCGGTCCCTCCTCTTCAGAGCCGAACTTCAGGGGGGCAAGCAATGAAATACCCTTCCAGTCAAACTACAATCCGAACAAGGGGTGAAGGATGGAAATGATGGGCGGGCTCCATCCCCCGGAACATCCTAACTTTCTAGCGAACTAGTCTGTCCTAACTCTGTGGGCTGGCGGTGGGAGAGTGTTCTAGTTACTTTGTTTGCTCCACCGGGCACTCCCTAACCTCTCTGGACAGGAGCTTGGTGGCTAGCTATAAACCAATTCCTTAACTAAGTGGGCAACTTGACTAGACTATCCGATGAAAGCAGCAAGCTTTCATAAGGGATAGCTGGTGGCATGGATTGACACATGAGGCATACATACTAACCATATTCAACTTGTATAACTTAGGGAATGACTTACACCCATTTACAGGATTGAACAACATGATAAGCTGGTTACTATAATGATCTAGCTTGAATTAGTAGAGAGCAATGATTGCTACTATGAATAAGCCTAATAGAAGCTCTGATCTGATTACCCTCACCATCGGAATAGTGAGTGACTCCGTCCCTATGTTTCCCTAATATACGATCCTTTATTAGGTTATATAACTAAGAGTCATATGGAAATACATAGACCTGTAGTAATCCCGAAGCTAATATGAGCTTGGTGATCTATGCCCTGATCAGTATCATTACACCTGATTGCTTCTATTCCCTATGGTAAACCACCAATCCAGGTAATGAACTGGTCAAATTAGGCATATGTATTAGTATATCCTGTATATCAATGGGATTAGTACTTATAGATATACCAACCTCGCGTAAAAGGCAGTGATTGATCGATGACCTATGGGAATAAGAGCAAGCATTAGACTTATTACGATACGGTTGTAAGTGATAAGAGTAAATGGTAATCATAGTAATCACTTAGAAACAGTGGCCTATTCTGTGGACTCAGAACAAGAATGAGAGTAATATAGTACAGTTTCTCCATAATCAGAGTCACCATAGTGATAACCATTGAAACCTAGTAAGAAGAGGTAAAGCAAGAGGTAATAGTTACAGCAATTGACTCCAATAAAGCTGAGTAAGTCAACCTGTCTTAACTACGTGATATGTAATATGGTTCGATCCCAACAACATAACCGTAATAGTGAAATATGCCAAATACGTGAGCTCTCATTACATAAACTCAATGGGATTAGCTTATATGAGTAATGTATAGTGTTAGTTATACTGTAATCACTGCTTATATCAAGCTCATGTAAACAGAGTGTATGGCTTTATTACTCTACATGATCTGAATTACACCAGGTTTGTGTGATCAATATAAGAGTAATGGGAATGAGACCTTAGCTTTATCATGTCTAATATGGTGTTAGCTCCAATTCCAATGATACAAGATGTTATGGTGAGCTTAACTGGTATACTACTATTATAGTGTAATCGTTATCCTCCGCTTAAACCGTAATCATAGTTATGGGATATGCTCTACAAGTAACATACAATGTGCTAACCCAATGCAATCACTAGTATGAGCTTAAACGTAATGAATACAGTGAAATAGACCCATATGTAAGTAATGATTAGTGATTCCACTCTTCCCATAATAATAGCATGTATACTAATAACACCATATGAGTTCCATTGAATGAGTGGAATAGCTTACTTGTTACAAAGGATATGACTAGTATCCCCTATTGATTCGATTTGAATACTATGAACATGTTAGGAAGCTGACTATGATTAGCTTTATCATAGAAGTAATCCCAGCTAGTTTGATCAAGCCGTTGAAATGGAGAACACATAGCCATGATATTACTGATACATGCTGCCTAATTAGGGAAACACTGACACCATATCTACCCGAATCAATGGGTTACAGTATCCATAATGACTGAGCTTAATGAGAGTACACCTTGTGAACCAGTTACGAGTGCCACATAAGTGTTCCTATATTTAAGCTAGATTAGGAGATTGGAATGTCTGATTCCCATTGCTTTACTTAGCTTATACGAGCTGAATGACTATGAGCAAATCAAAGAGAGTAATACGAGTAATGATTACACTAATAAGTATGATCCTCCTTATTGCTATGTTGTAATAGTAAACAGAATACACCACTTATCAAGCTAAGGAGAAGCTTTACCATAGAGTAAGCTGTAACCATGAGGTACGTACTTGACATAATAGATAAGCATCATGTTACGGAACGATTGTTACTTGTATTAGCTTGTGTCAATTACAGGTAAACAGTACTCTACCAATAAGCACAGATCACTTGATTACGTAAATAAGGTCAATGTTATGAAACCAGTAGTTACCATAGAACAACCTGCCTTTCTTCTTCTTTCTCTTCTCGCTTATTCGGCCTTCTTTCTAGGGTGAGTAAGCGAACTCTCGACCACTTAGATTGCGTAATTACGTATATAATGAATGAATGCATCGATATGTGTCATTACGCTCCTACCTACAAGCCCTCTCACCTGCCAAGCAATCTCACCTGCCAAGCTGAGCCATGCCTTCCTCTCCTCTCCTCTCCCTCTTCAATTTACTTATTGGCCCCTCAAATTAAGTAACCAATGGTCGAGCACCTAAAGGTTAGGGTTTACTTATTGGCCCCTCAAATTAAGTAACCAATAGTCGAGCCTGCTTTCGCATCCTCTCCCTATGGTCGAGCGCCTCCGGACCTTATCAGTCGAGCACCTAAAGGTTAGGGTTTACTTATTGGCCCCTCAAATTAAGTAACCAATAGTCGAGCCTGCTTTCGCATCCTCTCCCTATGGTCGAGCGCCTCCGGACCTTTGGTTACTTAATTTGAGGGGCCAATAAGTAAATTGAAGAGGGCCGCCATCGATTTATCGCTCGGGTCCGGCAGGGGCTCGACTGATAAGGCCGCCATCGATTTATCGCTCGACCCCGCCATCGCCGCCATCGAGAGGGCCGCCATCAATTTCTCGCTCATCCATCATATGGGTGAGGGCCTTCAATTGCTTAATAGAAGAGCATCTTCAGATACTATGAATGGCTGCACAATGATGAATTTGGATGCTGCTGAACAGAGTGTCCTGTAGCTTAATAGAGGGGACGACTCCAGACCATGAAGATGCTACAAAACAAAACTTTCAGTAGTATGACCGCCTTCAAGCCATGAATTTCGCTCTGGTTTGTGCATGAAAACTCGCCAGCACTGTGAAGGATTGCCCCAGCTGAGGAAGTGATATTTTTAGTGACCTTCACGTAGTGCGCACCAGCAAAATCGAGCACAATGAGCCCCCCAGAATCTTATTTTTCACTGCAACGAAACACTTCTATTTAGAATGTCCAAGGCTTTGATACCATGTGAGATTTGGCTCGAAACCGAACCACCCAAGATCTAGAATATAAAAAGAAAAACACCACTCAAGAAGTAAAACCAGATCTGTAAAGGTATTGCTATGCTCAAGCTTTGAGGGGAATAAATATGAGTGATAACTCAGGTAAGTGATAACCTGAGCTACGCTTCTCTCTAATGAGATTAGCTTGCTTGCGCGTAGAGGTACAAATCCGTGCGTTTGTTGTCTCTGTCTGTAGAGGAACAGTACGATCCTGGACTGGCCTCTTTCGCATGACCTGGAGAGGCATAGGTCCGTGCTACTAGAAGGCCTCTGAACTCCTCCCTCAAGACACTGGTTGCCATGGGGACGGGGTAGCCCCGACTTCCACAGGTCCTTGGTTCAACCTCCTAATGGGAATTTAGGTCCTTGCGCGAGCGTGTGTGAATTTGTGTTATCCCTGCGAGAAGGCATAGCATCAGGTTATCACTTAAGCATAGCGGCGGCGGTAAGGCCGAAAATGAATGAGAGCCCTGAGCAGAGCTCAGGTAAGATCGACCTTTGCTATGCTCAGGTAAGTTACCTGAGAAGGTAAGGGCTATGCCGCTATGCTTATCCTGAGCTATGCGCCTGAGCTGGCCTTCGCTATGCTCGCTCTTTGAGGGGAATAAAGAAATGTCTTCGCTATGCTCAAGACACCTGAGCCTCAGGTAAGCTTCGCTATGCGTAAGACCGGTCAAATCTATGCGACCTTAGCGCCCTCTCGATGGCGGCGATGGCGGGGTCGAGCGATAAATCGATGGCGGCCAGTCGAGCCCCTGCCGGACCTTATGGTCGAGCACCTAAAGGTCCTCTCCTCTCCCTTTTGGTCGAGCACCTAAAGGTTCAATTGACTTATCCCCTCTCAAATAAGTAACTAAAAGGCGGTGGTCGAGCCGATGGCGGCCTTATTAGTCGAGCGTGCTTACGCACCCTGCCGGTCCTTAAAATGCAAGAAGAGGTTAGGGAAGTTTGACTTCTCATTCAGAGAAGTACGGTGATTGGATTCGAGAAAGCGTAATTACATATATAATATATGCATTCACGCTCTATCGATCGAATATCGTATACAAATAGATATATATCATTATATATGTCATTATGCATTCATTCGTTGCTCAATATTCCAATAGGAAGTCAAGGCCCGGTAGGGTGAGCTTGCCGAACTCTCGACAAAGGCCGCCATCGACTCACTATGAATATGGTGAGGAACGAAGTCGCTCATCCATCATATGGGTGAGGGTGTTAATGCTCACTGGGTGAGGGAGAGAAAGAAAGGCTCACCTTACTTAGCTTAGGAAGGTCCTGCCTTAGGAAGGTTAGGAAGGAATGGCTTAGCAATTAGCAAGCTTAGCCATTAGCAATGACCTTATTTCCGTCTGTCTATGCTCGGCTATGCTTGGCTGTAAGGGTGGGGCTATGCCGGGTGACTATGTGGGGGCCCGTTCCTTATCTGTGTACCGAACCGATACCGTACCTTCTTCCCGCCCGCCCTGTGCTATCCTGTGCCGCCCCGTACCGTCCCGTGTGTGGTGACATTCGACAGAGACGTTGCCTGTTTTTCCGGTGGGGTCGCCTATCTCGGAAGATTGGGCAGTTGTAATCCGGAACCCCTCAAGGTTTTCTAGCTTCAGCGTTACTACCAGCCTTCTATAAGGACCACCTCAAGTTGAAGCGTAAGTAGGGCAAGGAGCCTGCCTATTAGATCGGTAAGGAAAGATCTATCTCTCGTGTCTGTGATAGAAGGTCCTCCGGAGGACGGGCAATGAGATAGGACCAGTTAAACAGCATTAGATTCTCACCTGAGGAAGAAGAAGAAGAAGACGGGCAAGTAGCCTTGCCTTATTGGTTGCACCGGAAAGATGGTGACATACAGCCCACAAACTCATTCTACCATAGCATGCATTCTCCCATGTAAGGAAGGAAAGGAAGGAGTGGAAAAGATTGGAAAAGAGCTCGCTATAAGACGAGCAAGTATCCAGCATGAAATTATCACTCTACCAGCATGATATTGGTCAAGTCAGGCATGAGATGATAGAAGGATCAACACTCTAAAAAGCATTAGATTCTAACCTATATAAGAGGTAGGCGAGGTAAGGATTAGATGATTAGTAAAATAACCAGTTAGCAAGGTAGGGATACCAGCCCAACAACAACAAGATGAGGTAAGGTTCACAGCTGTTCAATCTAGCTCGGGATGAAGACTGGCAGCCCCCATAGTTGTGGTGGCAGCCTTGTTAGTAAGTCCATCATACATCCTAGCTTGGGAATATAACCGGCACAATAGAAGCACGAGGTAGCTTGGAAAGAGAACCCTTCAATTACTGATGATCTGGTTGGATAGGATGGATGGGATGGGATGGTTACTTGCTTGGCTGGCTGACTTGGCTGGCTTGCTTGCTATGGCTTTATTTATTGCAGGCTTTCCGGCTTTCCCGCTAACTTGCCTCATTACTGGCCGAGTAGTAAGGTCCATCCCAGCGTGTAAGGTAAAGAAAGAGTCTTTACCTACAGATTTACCCAGCCTTGCCTTTCATTGTCTGTCTCCCGAAATCAAGTACCGGTCAAGACGCCGGTCAAGACGAAAGACCTTCTCCAAAAATACCTTCTCCCATCGGTCAAGACCTTCGTTCTACTATTAATATGAATCTTATCTTTTCCTCGCTACGCAGCGACTTTTCCTCTCGTTCCCATCAGTAAATGTGGCTCGCTCCCACTGAGGAAACCGCCATTAATGTAATCAACGGTCATGAATATACGGTCATCAATAGCTTACGTTCAAACGTTCTCGCCGGTCTACAACTATGGGTTATTTCTTACATTCATTCAAGGTCGGTCTACACCGCACTCTATGAAGGGGACAGTCATTCCTCCCGTTCATTCCCGTTAAGTTCGGGGTATACTTATATGACTTCACGGATGGACTTATCTACATAGGTAGCATTCTGTTCAATGGTTGGTCTACAGCTAATGATAGATAGACTATTCAACGGTCATTAATATTTCCAGTAAGTTCGGGGCTCACTGCTTCACTCGATGGTTCGGTACCAGACTAGATTATCGGTAAAGTGGGACAGCACTCTTCGGGGAGCTCGCTACGCTCAACAGAATCTTACCCTCAGAGTCAGAATGAGAAATTCGGTCTACGCAGGAAGGCTTTCCGTTCGGGCTTGCCATGAGTCGGTATTGGAGCTGGCTGGATGGTTGTGTAAGGTTGTGTACAGAATGGTTGTGTAGAGGAAGGCAAGTAATCTTTCATCCATCCTTGTGACTGCGACTTCGACATTTTCACCTGCCTTATGATAGGACTATAATGAGGAGGACGGCAGGATTCCAACCGGCTGGAAGGAAATGTGTCGTTTACCAATAGGAAAAGGAAGAACGCACAGCTTATGAAATGAATTGATTGTTTGATTCATTCTCTTAATGCTCTTAATGAGAAACAATCCAGAATGGAACTAGACGGAATGCGGCTAACGGAGATATTATTCTACTTATTGTTTCTACCCATTTGTTTGTTCGGGGTTGAAGGCCCTTTCATTTTCCGCTCTTTTTCCCAGTCAAAAAGAATAAGGCAGGGGACTCTTTTTAGTTCTTCTTCCCCCGCTAGCTAGTCAGTCGTCTCATTGCCCAACCCACCCAGAAATAAGGTAGTCTCCTCTGCCCGGTATCGGAAATGATATAGTTGAAATCATCATTCAAGTATATCATTGGGGTAGTTCTATTCCGTCGAGTATTTGATTAGGGGAGGGTGAATCTTAGGGGAGGGTGAATAAGCGCCTTATTGTTGGGCCCCCCAGCATGCCCCCAGCACCCAGTCTTTTCACTTCTTCGCAGGGAATTATGAAGGTGCGTTAGCTCTTTCCCGCTATTTTTACTTCTTATATGGCCCCTATATAATAAGTATACCAAATAGTCATTCAGGAAATACGGCGTGAGAGTTGCTCTTCTTCTACAGACAGTTCGAAGGGCATCAATATTATGTCTGTTGATTGATAGGGGCAGTTCTAGGGGGCGAGCAGTAATGGTTAGCAGCGGAGCATAGGTAGGGGGCTTGGAGAAAGGCGCTAACTAAAGGTCATAGGTCCCGGAGAAAGGTGGTGAGATCAACTCCCCTTAGCAGGCAGGCAGGCAGCCTTATAGGAGTAGGGAGGTCCCCGACCAGGAAGGTAGTTGCTGGAGGGGGAATCGAATCCAGAAGAGATCCATGAATCGGAAAGCACTCACTCAACCAGCCGAACAAGCAAGCCAAGCAAGGTAGAAGCATTAACCGATTAGGAGGTAGAAGTAATGGGTTCTTATAATCCGCCAAGCAGGCAAGCAAGCAGGCCAGCTGGTAGAAACCAGGTAGAAGCATAGGAGGAACCAGCGGCAGAAGCAAGCACAGGTAGAAGCCCGGGTCCGGCCAGGTAGAATAACCTGGTGGTGAGTTAAGGCAGGTGAGTTAGGGGAAGGAAAGGGGATAGGTGAGTGAGTGAAGATAGGTCCCTACCATCCCTGAATCAGGGTAGGTGAGCTTTAGTTCGTGCCTAGACTCCCTGAGTTAAGGTAGGTGGGTGGGATGGGATGACCCACTAGGTAAGTAAGTGAGTGATGGATAGTGCCACAATCTCAAATATCGGGGATGGCAATGACCTTCTTTACTCGAGATCGGCCGGATTCGAACCGGTAATACTGAAGCTACTCCTGCTCTCCTGCTATACTCTCCTGAATAGCCGCGTTAATAGCACTATATTAGAATACGTTACATGTATCTTATTGGCTGGCTTATCTCTTATCTCTTCTGGACCTGGACCTGTAAAGACAGCTCCCAGAGCTATTGGTATAGCACCCGAAGCCCTAAATCACCAGATCTACTGGGGCAACAGCGGTGAGAGTGACTGGATAGATTCATTCACTGGGGCTTAGGGTAGCTGGAGGTTACTGCCCGAAGTGCGGAATCATATATAGAGTAACTTAACTGAAGGAAAGGCCGCCCTACACACACCAAAGAACAGGCTGAAGGCTTCGAGCTTAGCAGAAATCAAGATTGGTGCCCTACCCTAAAGAAGCTGCCCCACATCGCAATAAAAGCACCACTAGCGTGCCACTCGAACCACTTTGTAAATAATACACTGTAGCCTGAAGTCAGACTGATGAGCCTCCCATTCGAAGAAGCAGCTACCGCAGTGGCAAGCGAGCCTTTTTTAATTGCAAGCGTACGTAACCTTTCGGATTGGCAACTGAGCCATATCACTTCGAAGAATAAATTACCCATGTGGCCCCACTTTCGAAGAAGAAGAAGAAGCCTCAGTGCACCATCGGAGATTCGATGTGACGACTCACAGTGAGTCGTATAGCGACCAGTACGAGAGCGAGAGTAGCCATACTACTTATTCTGACTCTTCAGATTGATTAAGTGAGTTAGATTCTTAGCCTTTCAAAACTGTTTGTTGCACAGCTTCTGCTGGTAGCGGCACAGCCAGTCGATTTCTTTTTCTTTGGTCATTGGTAAGCCAGTGTGAGGTAGCCGCGTTAAGCCAGTGGTTGTTTTGGTTTGGTTTGAGTGGTGATTTGTGTGAATACGAGACGCTTAAACCCATTAGCTGCCGTTGAAGTGAGAGTTTGAGTAGTTCTGCTTCGTAGCCGACTTACGCTTTGCCTTTGACTGAGCCTCACGCCTGCCGATACTTCTACTGATGAGCCATACGCTTATTAACCTTCCGATACTTATTATGATTCGTAGACGAGCGATACTTACGATACTTAGTAGAGCCCGATTGGTGATATGTAGTCGTATAGATAGACCCCCACGGCCACTGCTGGTCTTGCTGCACGGCATACACCGTAGAGCCGCCAGACTGGTTCTTCGACTGGTCAACGTGATTTATTAAGTGTTTTCGTTTGACAGATAGAGCGATCTCCATCCATAATGACGTATGTAATGAAAATCAGAATAGTAACTCAATCTAGCCTTAAAGGGCATTGGAGTAACCTATCCCTTCCTTACTTCATATTGGTATTGGTCAGCCGCCACTGTTGATTCGACCGGTAGGTAAACTGGTACACGCTCTCGACCTGGCACTACTAGGTAGTACACGATGGGGGCTATGTCGATCTCGAACTGGGTCATCAAAGGGTCAACCCGCATGTCTATCGTAATGAAAAGAAAGCAGAAGTAATGGCTCGAGTGCGTTGTTCTCGATTCGATAAGGGCGTGTCCACAGTCCGCGATAGCCGCTAGCGACGACGTACCCGCTGGTGTTGATTCTATATCGTGTGATAGCCAGAAACAGTGATTGTTGTGAGTTGGTAGCCCGAATGGACCTGTGTACGTTTATTGTGATTGGTGACATAGCCCGGATCTGGATGATTCTCCGCTAGAGCCACATCTGCTGGTTGTGAGTCTTACCCCGCGAATGGTAGTCGTTCGAGTCAACGTCAACGTCTGGTTCAACTGGGTAGTCAACTGGTTCATCAACTGCTGGTGAAACGGCTGGTCCAACTGATGCGTCAAATGGGTCACTGCCAGGATCAAATGCTGATGGGGAAAATACATGCGGATGAAACTTCAGATGCGTCACCGGTGGAGGGTACACTGGTCAACGAATGGCACTACTACGTAAACTACTACTACTACGTTTCCATCGAAGGCGAAGAATCCTACCTATCCGGGCCATACCTCTCCGCCTTACCAGTGGCAGCACCTATACCTCTGATCGTTATCCGGCAGATGCGTCTAGCAAGTCTCCGGCCTAGCCCATCGACTCGAAATTATACGAATACTAGTACGTCTACTCGTAAGGCTACGAAGGCCCATTCAAAGGCTAAGTCAAAGTAGTATACGTCTCATAAGTCGTTTACGAATCGCATGGCTCTGCTGACCAATCAACCATCCACTGGCTATCCGGGTAGACCTCGCGGTACGAATAACAACTAGTCGTGGTCAGTGACGTGTGAAGTAGTCTCGGTACATAGACCACCCTCACCGGTCTATATACGTTGACGACGTATGCGGGCTATGAATCTTGAGGTATGGCGGTGTTACGTTGTGTGCGGGCCTGACTATTGAGGTATAGAGCACCCACACGACACCAAAAACTATCGAGAGAGGACCCAGAGCCACCTACAGCACACCGGGTGGTTGGGGCTGCTGTGTGGCCAAACAAGTCCGTATACACTAAAATGTTGGATGAAAGTCGATTACGTGAACGCGTAGTACGAAGCTGCTACGTCCGGCCTTGCAAATGTGGGAATCAAAGGCAATTCTCATTTATAAATGAGAAAGAAACCCCATCTCTTGTTCCCTCCCCTTGATGGGAGTATTTCATTAGTTCAATCATAAGCTATTCGACCTGGCCCCGGTCCTGGCACATCTGGATAGACACGGTATGTACCAAAACCCGGAACACATAGGGATGCAGCGGGCTCTGGATCATCTATAGGCAGGCTCTTCATCACGATCACGAAAAATGCCTAATCCTGATCTCGATCTCTGTAGGTATGTTACCTAGAAGGTGGTGGTAGTTCCCTTGCCATTGGTAGTGGATAAGCTACTGATGATGCTGGTAATGGGTCTACTACTGGGCCTTGATTCCGGGAGGCTCGCTTTGGATCCCGATCACGAAGGTCCGAATCTTAAGCTCGATCTGTAACATCATAATCTGGATAAGAACCACAGGAACTGAATCACGCTTATCTGGAACGGAATCACGATCATCGAAACTGAATCACTATCACGATCATCGAAACTGAATTACTATCACGTAGGTAAACTAAATAAATGGCTGGAACTGGGGAATATGAAATCTTCTCTCTCTCTAGCTAGGAAATCACTATCATTATATATGTCATTACGCCATACTGAACCTAAACTACTACATGCTCATATATAACTAACTACCACCATGCCCAGGTACGTTAGTGACTCGACTGATAAGGACCGGCAACGGGGCTCGACTGATAAGGAGAGGAACTTTAGTTGCTCGACCATTGGTTACTTAATTTGAGGGGCCAATAAGTAAACCCTAACCGGCAACGGGGCTCGACTGATAAGGATGCTTCAGCAGGCTCGACTGTTAAGGAGAGGACCGGCAACGGGCTCGACCATTAGGGAGAGGAGAGGAGAGGACCTTCCACCTGCCGAGTGACTGACCTTATGGGTGACTGAACACGATATGGGAGCTAGAGGTCCACGATATAGGTCCA
>Ga0181468_100058_pt1 | contig 16549 bp, 2 predicted proteins | sample InSIn1SAF170_2_FD_119080 | JGI IMG/M metagenome (GOLD analysis project Ga0181468, IMG submission 119080) | Clean room microbial communities from NASA Spacecraft Assembly Facility at Jet Propulsion Laboratory, Pasadena, California, USA -... ... | reverse complement strand
AGACAAGTTGAATGTAAGCGGCAGTACATGCATTTTTTTGATATATTTTGGATTTATAAATATGAAGACAAGTTGAAATTAAATCTTTAGTTTGGAAGAAAACAGGAAACTATTTATTTTTTGTAATTTAAAATACTGACGTTAAAATTAGAACAAAGCATACTTATATTTTTCTAAATTTTTTTTAGTTAAAATATATTTCATCCATACTTTTTGTTGACGTTAAGATTTTATTGATAATTGGCGTCGATCATAGACAAATTTATCGGTTGATCTATTTTTTATTGAAATAGCCTGTCTATTAAAAAAACCACATTTTATCCGTTTCTTATTCTATCTCTGTATCAATGAATCAATGTAATATATATGCCTAGAAGCCAGAATTTTTTTTATTCAAGACAAAACATATCTAAAATTGGAAACCTGAGATTATAGTGTTAAAACAATAAACAAATTCCTCTACACTCTATATGTATATATTTTAAGATATCGTATTATCTTTAGAAAGAAAAATGTTTTATGGATGTGTTGACTTTCAACAAGTGGCATCAAAACACTACCTATTTTTGTTGTTTTGCCCACAAGCAATAACGAGACGTTAATGCAGTTTTGTTTAGCATGCATATCTTTACATTATACTGTATGAGCTTGACGTCCCTAAAATGTTTTTTTGATGTTTGATTATAAAAAGTGATTTGTAAACGGGAGCACAATTAATTCTCGGGAGGGAGTTTAAATAGTACAAAAAAATTCTGGACCCTAAAAATAATTCTTAAGAAAAATATAAAGTAGATATATGTATTATGGTTAAGGCTTCCTCATATTTTTCATATGGATTTCTATTCACTATTTTAAAATCAAATGGGATAAATAATAATATACAGCACAATAAACTCACAACGTAAGCTTCTCCATCATTTATTACGATTTTACTTGTCTTGAAAGAAAAATACCTGTGGAAAGGTGTGTATTTTGGTCAAAATATGGTTTTTACACGTTAAGTTTATACGGGATATATAAACCTTAATCCATTTCCCGTAAAATATTTTTAGGGCTTCTTAGTTGGCCTATTTGGGAAGAAAATATGTACGGCGTACAATACATATAACAATGGGATATTTAGAAAATAGAGTATTTTTTTGAAGGTGAAGGGTTTCCTCTCCTTTTTATTCTCATGATGAACATAGTTAGGATATATACATGTAGGATACATACAGGTATGATATATAAAATGCATGTATATGTATTTATGCTTTGTTGTTTCCCGTCAGAAATGTTCTTACCTGAGCAGTATCATTCGGTAAGCTGTAAGTCAAGGTGTGTGTTGTGCGGCGATATTTGGTGTGAGTGCCCTTTTATTGTTTGAAAAAAGGAAGTTTCCCAATTGAAAAAAGAAAATGTGCACGCAAAGTCGGTACCTTTCTTGTTTGCTGAATTTTTAAGCCAAAAATATATTTGAAGTAAGTCAATGTCGGTTGATTTTATTATTTCAAGAAATAATAAGCTATAACTGTTTTCATGTATTTTGAAACACATATTTTGGAAGAAAAAAGTAAAATGCATCATTGTTAGTAAATTTTGTGCGCTTGTAAAATCAGCCAAAAAAATGAGTGCATTTTTTGTGACGTTCTTCTACGCCAGGAATTTATTTTAGTGGATTTTTTAAGGTAAAAAATTTGTTTTTTAAAGTTTTTTAAGAGAAAATTTGTACGTCGTTTTGCAAAATAATTGCTCATTTTAAAACAATTAATATGTTTTTCTGTTCAAAGAAATGAAGTGGAAAATATTTTTAATCTGGTAACTATTTTGTTTTAGGAAAATTTGTTTGTCATGGCGTTTAGTAAAAACAAAAAACTAATATTCTAAATTATAGGCTAGGTTGTTCACCTGTCAAACTCAATTTGAGCCTTGAATATTTACCTGTGCCATTTGAACGAAAATATAAATTACAAAAAAGGGTTGGTTCGACTGTTAAACGCACAACAAAATCTTGTGATATATGATACATGTGACATGATCATCTAATAATTATGAGTTATTGACAATAAACGTGGTAATTATTGTCAAGTCTGATGAGATGAAATGACTGGTTGAATATTTGTTGGTTGTTGACTTTTTTGTATGTCAAATATACACGCCTTTCAAAAAATATTTTTTTAAAGTGTAAACTATACTTATCTGGTTTTCATACAACTCGTTAATATACTCAATATATTCAATGTGTTCGATGGGATGATGATATGAAAGAGTTTTGATTAAAAATGTGTGACACGATTTTATAAAGTCAACAGGGTTTTACAGGGTGAGAGAATACATTGTTAAGTGATGCTAATATATTTTGCTACCTGTATCGCATCTCATCAGTCTCGACAGTCAGGCAGGTAGGGATAGCACCCAAAAAAATAATATTCACCCAATAGCATCAAAACTATACAATAAACAATCTCCCAACATTTTTTAACCCTTTCTCTTCTGCATACAAATGAGACGATAGTCAAGTCAAGGTAAAAACCCGCTAGTTTTTTTTCTGATTGCATTTTTTTTCACCTGATCTCATCTCACCTTGTGCAAAACCAAATTTACTTGAGTACATAATATGAGTATGTGCTCGCTCCAAGCTAAAAAAAATTTCATGGTGATGTGATGACCATTTCATTAGTTTGGACCACACCAAGTTAAAAAATATTTTCAAATTTTGAAAAATAAAAAGGGTTATTAATCATATAACTTAATATTTTAGAAAAAATGGGCACAATTTTGTAATTTTTCTTTTATTTTGAAAGGAAAAAACCGATTTGAAACTTTAAAAACGCTTTGTTTACTATAAAAAATGAAAAAATCTTTTGTTTCAATTTTTTTAACAATTGGCGTTGTAATTTTACAAAAAAGAAAAAATTGGTCATAAAGTACACAAAGCAGTTAACACACTTGTAAGACAAAATATATATGTTAGTATACCTCATAATTTATCATCACACCGGCAAAAACTTCGAGGACGCTACATGTGGCCAAACCCTTTTTTGGTACCAAGTGCAATTCCATCGCCATAATCCTATCGAATAAAATCACAAAAAGGTATAAATAAGCCAATGGCTATAATAATACAACAATGCTCAGTCACTGCAGTGCCCAAGATAAAAATCATTTTTGTTGTCAGTATCGGTGCCATGCGGTGTACAAATACAACAGTTGAAAAAATAAACTTGATTTTTTTTTTCTTTGGCTATTCAAGTCAATTGAGAAAAAATGTGAGCGAGCGAGAAAAAAATGCACAATTTTTTAAGGACATGTCATGCCATAATCGTTATCAAAAAATATATGTTTGTGTCGTGAAAGTTTAGATGTGGTTTGATTTTAATAGTGAAAAGAAGTAAGTCGGTGACAAGACTAGAGATATAAAAGGGTGTTGAGCTATTTTTTTAGGTGACGTTAAAGATTTACACTTAAAATCATGTTTATTATTTTTTTGCTATACTTCAAAGTTTGTAAAGATTTTTTTTTGTGAATGGATGTAAATTTGTTAGAAATTTCTGGTTTTTTTTGCAAGGTTTAATCGAAGAAAAAATTGTGACGTTTTGAGGTCTCTATCTATTTTTTTAATTAAAAAAATCTGTAAATTGACAAAATAGAAATAAGGTTGTCATTTTAATTGAAATTGTTTAAAAAAATCTCTGTGAAAAGATAGACAGTCGTACAAGAAAGAATACTGAATTAAGCTAACGGTCAAATATCCTTACAAAGTAATTTGGTTAGTATTCTTTTGAAAATTTATTTCCCATTTCCTTTTTTAACGCAAGTTTTTATGTCAACTTGTCTGCCACTCAAAAAAGTCAGCTGTCAAGAAAGTAAACTTTATTGTGTTTACCTGCGCATCTTTTATCTTTTGCAAATTTACAGCATGTTTAGCACGTTGTCTACAAATGACTTTAGTAACCCAATAAATAAAAATTAGTTTATTGTGTGTTTTTGTAAAAGTTGAGTACCATTTATCTTTTTAAGTCAACTAAAGGAAAAAAGTATAGCCAGTAATTGAAATTTGATTCTAATTTATGCAAATAATGGAAACTGATATTTTTGCAGTAATCTCATGTTTCACGTAATTTACAAATATTGCAAGTGTTTCTTAACACGTTTACTAAATTGGTGTCTACTTATCAAGTTGTTTGATCAAAATAAATAGTTTCTTAAGTTGTTTTACAAACTTTATTTGATCACTCATTTTTTAAAAGGAAAAACATCATAAAATCTTTTAAAAATTAAATATCGAGACATATTTTTTAAAATTAATAAAAAATATATACATATCTGGCGGAAGAATGTGTCAAAAATCTGCAAAAGTCCGCTTTCTTACATTTCTAATCCAGACAGATGGTAAATGCTAGGCTTTGATGTTGTATCACGTTTTTGAATAAATATTTCAAAAAAATTAGCGACATGATTTTTTATACAAAGTATTATATTTCCTTCCGTCAGGTTATAATTTTTACAAAAGATTACCTAATAATGAGCTTGTGCATTGTGTCATCCTCAACTTTGTAAATTTGCTGAATTTTGAGGACTAAAAATTTTTTCCTGCAAAAAAAAACTTGGCAAAGATCATAGCATGAGTCACACAATGTCCCAAGTATCAAATTAAAGCTTATAATTAATAAAACGTGTTACGTTACACTGAAACGTGTAGGAAGGAAACAATGAGTTCTTATCTCTGTCAAATCTGACATTTGAAACTAGACAAAAAACAATGTACACGTTTTTAATTTCAAATGCATATTATATGCAAATTTATTAGCTTATTGGGATGATGATGATGGGATGACACATAACATGTTCTATTCTATTGTGCGTATTATGTTTTGTAATAAATGATGATGACTCCGCACTCACGCGAAAAAAAACAAAGTGCGAGTTTTTTCAGAAGCTATGAAATATGAAGAGATGTTATCACAGTAACTTGCAAACAGTTGAGAGGATCATCATAATCATCCTGTTTTTGATCACTTGTCGCTTTAAATGCATAATATATTGTAATGAGCTTTTGATAATAAATTTTGGTGATATTTAGGGACAAAAATATATATTGTTGCTTTACGATTTTTACGTTTGAATTTACCTTAGAATTTTAAAATAAGCTAAATGGCGTAATTCTTATTTAATTTTAGAACCCATTTTTACAAATTATTTTACACAGTTATTTTTTATTAAAAACACTTTCCAATGAAACTTGGAATCTAGTGACTCATATCAATAAACTTTGCAAATTTACACGTGAAGTGAAAGACATAACAGCCAATAGCAAAATTTTCAAGATCATAAAAAACAATTTAAAAAAATCAGATAAGTTGGCTTTAATAAGAACTTTGATTTGTTAAGGTGCTAAAAACAAATCGACCACCCTTTTGGCACCATTCACAAAAAAATTATTGCACAACTCGAAGTTCTACGCATATAACCGTTAATCTTGAAAAAAAACATTGAAATTTTCAAATATCAAATCTCGTAGTCAATATTTCATTCAATTCAAATTTGACTTCACACCTTACCAACTTTGATTTTTTATCAAACTTTGTCAATCATAATGTTATACCAAAAAGTAATAATGATAGCAATAACACTAAGAAAAAATCATAAAAATATGACATTCAACTTTATTAACATTCCACTGCAATAAAAATATCACCGTCGCTTAATATCTGAAAAAGGCGGCGGTAGGCGGATCGTCAGAGAAACACGTGCAATGTGAGAACTGAGGACACTGCTAATTATATAAAAAAAACGAATGGCAAGAATACTAAAATAAGGCGTAGGCCTAAAAACAATTTTCTTCTTTACTGATTTACTGATTATTTTTAATGTTGCAATTTGTAACAAATATTTTTGTTTTGCCTACTTTACAAGCACGCCGTTATGATTCACCCAAAAAAATTTCACTTTGACCGATAAAATATTTTCTAATCCAAAAAACTTTTAAATAGATAAACTATAAAAGGTTATAGAAAACAGGAGAAAGAAATTTAAAAAAATAAAAAATCTTTTTATCTGACGTCAAACATTTACAAAAAATAACAACAAAACATTAAAACAAATTTCTGGTATTGCACATCATTTTTTTGAAGATGCTTCTCACGTGCAAATCAGATTTATTAGGAATTTTGTTTAGATTTTATTTTAAAAACGCTTTCCTTTACAAAAATGATTTATTACATTTTACGTTTTTGGCACAAGAATTTTAATTACTTAAGTACTAAATATGATTAAAAACTCTTAAAAAATTTATACCACGTTTCTTAAATTTATAAATTGCTTATCTTCGCTTACGTTTTATCAGTTAAAACATTAAAATAATTAATAATCTTTTTCGTAAAACTAATACGTTAGATTAAAATAAAGCAGTGTTCCCTTGAAAAAATAATTTAGACACGCTTTACTAGAAATATCCTTGACTTTGTCTTAAAAGCTAAGCTATCAAGTCAGATAAGCAAAAAATTGTTAAATACACATAGTTTTCTGTATAAATATCCATTTTTATGAATTTTACACCTTATTGACGTCATACTATAACGGACATTCCTTCACACAAGCAAATAACCACTCATTTAAAAAAAGGAAGTAAACAAGTCAGTGTAGATGAATGATGATGCATTCTTTATATCAAATACAAAAAAAGGATTATTTTTTTTATGAAGGAATTTTTACCAAAGAACCTTTATTTATTTTTGCATGAGTTGAATGCCTATATTTACTTTTGTAAATCCCTTAAAGTATTTTATATGCATTTTGTTTACTAAAGAAAAATATTTACAAAGACATTCAAGTCTTTTTCCTTTTCTTCACACAGGTGTCACATTCCTTCTAATTGTTAAACAATATATTATATTTTATGCACTGTTCAGGAATGCAACATTATTTTTTATCCATATTTACGTACGTAAAAAAATATTTATAAATTAAAGTACAGTTTTACTTTTCCCGGGAGAAATAAATAAAAATAACTACTTTGATAATAGCCATCGGCTCTGAAAAATCCAGATAGATATGCCGTTTTTTGTTAAAAGTGTAGGTGGAATTATCCACCCACAAAATGCATTTTATATAAGAAGTACCTTGTTAAAACCGGAAACTTTTGGTATGCAAGACTAAAACTCCGTGAGAAAAAATTTGTGTAGAAACTTGTTAAAATATTTTCACACTAACATTCACAACTTATCGTATTAAGTGGTAGAAGAAGGTGGAGTGAAGCTCCAGACGTCAAATACGATAAATAGGAAATAGTTTTCTGTAAAATGGGTTGGGTAAAAGTTATAAATAGACAGTAAGTACAAATTTCGTATTTATTAAAACCTAATCATATCTCTCTTTTGTAAAACCCACAAATTTTACAACATTTTTATGATAACTTATTAATAAACTTCTCACTCAACCTTCTAAACAAAAATATATGACATGATTTATGCATTAAAATTTTTATATTGAGTTTAATTATTTTGGCACCTAATTTTATCTAAAATTATGGCTTTGTTGACCAAAAATATTTATATTATGTCAAATAAATTTGTCATAATCCATCAAATTTTATGACAGATTTGTCCACCTAAAATTTTTTCCAAAATTTCTAAAGTTTTTGAATGACTTTGATGCCAATATTAATTTTTCATGCTTGAAAATTTACATAATACAATTTTTTTTTCGAAGCCTCCAGTAATTTTTTTTGAATTGTATATTTTTCTTAAACAAAAATATTAATGATAGGTGTACAACATAATCAAAAGCAATATTTATATTTTCCACTTTGTTCTCTTTTGTGATAATAGTAATATATACATGTGTAGACCTTTAGAAAAGTTATGATGACTTTACTAATGGCTTTTACTGCTGCTTACACCATTTTGTACCTTTTCAAAGCCATTCACAATTTTACTTTATTTTTTTTCTGTACCGCTTCAAGGTAAGTAGTGGACTTACTTTTGGTCATATAAATTTTTTTCCCCTGAAGTTATGAGCATTTTCATATTCATATAATAATATTGGTGGACTAAAAAGTCATAAAAATATTCACCTTCGGCCCTTACATCTCATCAGACCAACTATTTATTGCTTTTTTCTTCTCTTTCGACTTCAATTTTTTTTGTCGGATGTTTGATGATGATCACTATTCAAATATGTTGTTGTGTTAGAAATTCTGTAAATAATTTTAACACTCAAACAAAGAAAATATTGTGGCAATAACCATCTTTCTTTCATAATCTGACGAATAGTTTCAAAGAATAAAGTGAGTTGGCTGATGATGGGACACGTCATTATTTTTATGATTATTTTTATTATGATGAAGTGCTAGAATATTGCTAAAGCAAGGCAATAAAATGGGAAAAAGGTAAAGAGAATTTTTAAAGAAGGCTTTGGGAAAAAATTCTGAATGGAAAATTTCTTGGTGGACTTTGGAATTTTTTGTGATTTATTTTGATAAACAAATATTTAGACAATAAAATTAATAAAATTAAAATAATTGTATTACAAATATTTGGAGTAATTAAAATATTTCGATAAAAGTTTTAACGTAACAATTTTGTTGAATTTTAAAATAGAAAGAACATTTTAAAATGATTGGCTATTCTCGTCAATTTAGTTTTGGGTTCTTACGAAATTTTTCAACAAACAGTTTAGTATTCTATCTAATTTCCAACATAAAATTCATGCCAAACATTGTTTTTGTGTAACAATTTAGTTCATTGTAAGCCTTCCCCACTAATTTTTTCCTCGTACCTTTTCTTCGCTACCAACCTAAACTACCTATTACGTATTTATTTACCTGCAAATTAGGCATAATATAATACGTAGAATTTTAATCGGCTATAAAAAAACGGTAGTAGAAAAACATGCGAAGGTCTTTAAGCAAAGTTGTTCATTTTGTAGTAAAAAGGATGCAAAGTGGTTCATCTTTAAAATAAATGCAGTGGCTCGTATTTCGTAAAGATACAACGTATATTTTTTTGGCAAATATATGCATAACTGCTTACCTAGCACTTTACAATTACATATTAAAATGCAGAAAAAAAGAAACAAAGCTCATTTCTCTTGGCAGAACAACTTGTAAAGCAAATGATAAATGGGATTTAGAAAATCTATCCAATTTCCCTAAACTGTAGACCAGACATGAACACAAACACTATCTATCCACCCTTCTGTACAAAATTGTTTTTAAGAAAAAATAAATCGTTAGTTTTGGAAAATGGCGTGTAATTTAGTGCAGCTATATCAATTTATAGTAAAAGTTTACAAGTTTTTAGGTAAAATGTAAAATGATGAGAATTGCATAACAGTACAACAAATTTTGTTGAAAAGAGATTGTAATTTTCATTTTAGTTTGCACATATATTTATTTAGAAAAAATGGTTGGGGGTGTTTCGTTGTCTGACGGACAGGTAAAATAAAAAAAGGAAATGAAAAAAAAAATCATGAAAGAATTCTTTTCTGCAGACTTTTAAATTATACAGAAATGAACGTACTTTTTTCTCCTTTTTGCATCTTTCCGAAAAAACGAAAACAATTTTGTTGTAAAAAAGAAAATGAATACTTATTATGCATCATTATATATTTTTTATGAGTTTCTTTGAATTTAAACCGAAATTGAGAAAAAAAAGTTACATTTGACGGTAATCCTATTATTAAAAATGCGGAAATCTAGGAAATAACAGTGTTTTTTGAATATATACAATGTCAGCATCTTTTGTGTTAAAGAGCTTATTTATATGCAAATTATGTTTAAATGTAAACGGTATTTAAGAGATAATTTTGTTTGAAACATTTGCTCATAATTGTGCACAAAACGAATAAAACGTTACATTATAAAACTTTGCGATTCTTTAAATATTTTTAAACGACTATGAATTTACTCACATTTTTTCAAATTATTTGTCAAAAAATAAAAAAAATAAATCTAAAAATATTATCAATAAACTTGTTTAAAAATTTTCCAGCAGTCATAGAGTTCATGAGTAGACGTTCAGATAACTCTTTTTCTTGTTCGGTTTGTCAAGAAACTCAATATCTAAAAACATCACACATACTTTTTTTCTGTAAGAAACGTAAAGGAAATGAAACGTGACTTTTAGCCAATTTCAATATAGTTTGTTACTTAGTCGGCTTACACTTTGATATTTTACCTCCCACTGAGTCTCTTGTGAAAGTTCACGACCGCTAAATACATTCTTCAGACCTCTTTTTGACACATGCTAACAAACCACAATGAATTTAAATATAATTCATTTTCTTAATAATTCTCACGAATTTAAAATTTCGACTTCAAAGTTTCGCAAAGAAAAAAATTCGTAAATCATTAAAACGTAAATGTCAACCTTTGCAAAACTTAGACGTCATGTAAACTTGTTAAAATACAAACGTGTAATAAAAAAACACGCCGTTTTTTGCCGTCCGCGTTATATTTAAAACCAGCTACTTTATTTTTTAGAAGTTCTAATTTTACATAACTTATTAACAAACCAAAAAAACCACTAGATTAGCAAAATTTTTATCCTAAACAACATCTTATATTTTTTGCCACTGATTAGTCACGTATTCATAAAAAATCCACATATGCAACACTTCTTCCAACTTACGTAATTCATCTCAAAATAACATCTAATTATAATCCTAAAATCACTAAACTCGCTCGCTACCTGTATACACCCATTCGAATTTAATTGTCCTCACGAATTTTCATGACTAAACCATTTCGCACGAAAAGAAACAAAGTTACATCACAAGAAAAAAAAAATTTGAACGACTTTAAAGTCCTAAAAAATATTTTTTATATTTTTTTTCACAGAATATATCCTACCCAACCATGTCGTACAATGGAGGCCTGGAAGATCCCCAAAGCTGGCCCTTCTCCGTCCGCTACACGGCATCCCCCTACAGAAAATCTAAATTTCCTCTCGACCCCACCATAAAATCTTCTAACGACGTTGCAGTCTCCCAATATCCAACAAGCCAATATCCTCTAACCTCATCTTCTCTTGGTGACACCACAGTAACAAGTGGACTCCTATCTACATCCTCCACACCCTCACCTTATATTTCCTCATCAGTACAAAATCAACATCATCCAATTAATTCAGTTTCCCTAATTAACCGAAACTCTTCCCAACATTCAAATAATATCTCATCAACATCATCATCTACCTCGACATCATCATCTCTTCCATTCCCGTTACAAGTGCCTCATCACCAAGCCAATCAACCTTTATTTGCTCAAGCTCTCGCTAATTATCACAATTCCCAGCAAAATTCGCAACAAAATGCAAACGGGACAAATTTTCGTCAACATTTTCATCATCCCAGTCATCTTAGTACTAGCTCAGGAGGAGGGGGTTACCATCAGAGACAACTGCAATTTCAAAAACAAACTGGTCCATCCAATAATAATGGAAGGTCACTAGCTTTGGAGAACCCGGCATCTCATCATCATCAGCTTCACCAACTTCACCAGTACCAGAACCATGAAAGGCAGCAGCAACGTTTACTTTTACAACAAAGGCTTCTAATAAATAGTTCAAATTCTTCAGGGGGTGGAGTTCAGCAAGCTAGTGGACCAATTTCAAATATTCATCCTGGGCTTCCTGATCATCATCATTACGGTTTACCTTTACAGTCGTCAAGTAATAGTAAAAATATTAGTAATGGGAATGGGTCACTTTTGGAAGCTCAACTTTTACAGCAGCAGCAAAGAAATAATTCAGTGGCGTTGACATCATCCAATCAACATTTTAAACAGGGAAATCCAGTTTGGCATCTTTTAACCGAAAATAAGGATTTGGATCAGGTAAACTTTCTTTGCAAAAATTATTTTACTCCAATTTGAAAAGTTCTTAAATTTTAAAACTTGACGCCGAAATTTATTTGACAAGCTTAAGACACATTTTTTTATTGGGTAGATTGAGTTTCAAGTCACCTCCCATTATTTATAGCTTGTTTTGCATTTTTATCAAACAAATCTTCTATTTTAAAGGGCTGGGTCACTTACCCTTTCGTTTTTTAGTTTTAAAGAACTGATAATCAAATCATCTTCATAAATACGTGCTAACGAATGTTTCGATAAGAATCTAATTTTTCATGATTGTTTCAATTTTTTTAAAATTGAGATCTTCTTTTGAACTAATCAACTCTCTCAGAATAAAATTCCCATAAATTATTTAATCCTTTTGCTACAATCTAATCTGTTGGTTTGATAAATTTATCTGTTAAAATTAAAAATAAATATATTATGTGGCGCTTAAATTAAACAAATAGTAAAAAACCAGCTGAAGTCGATTGAGCAATCAAACAATTTTTATTCTCTAGATACCTTCTTGTTTGCTTAACTTAAAACCTGCAATGAACAAATATTTGATACACATGCCGAGACTAGACAATATTATCTATCTATTGCAATACAGACAAAAAAGAACAATGCATGATTTATATCATATCAACTATAAAAATATTCCAATACACCACAACAAAAAATACTACACAGTTTATTCATCCGGCATAACTTAAACCAATTTTTTTACATATAGATATTTCCCATTAATTATAATGACAGCTTGAAAAAAAAGCCCAAAGAGCACGATTTTTCCAGAGTATGTATTCATCATTTAAAATTGTCTTTAAAAAATCATGGTGGCGTATATATCAGACATGTATTGAATGCAAAAATATTTTTCTGTATGAACATAATTTCTATCTATTAAATTTTGTATAATACGTACATGCCCAATTTGTAAGCATTTTTAAGACCCGTATATTTTTCAAGACGAATTTTTGTTTCAGTGTTCCTGATTTTGTTCACCTGCACACGAAAAACTTAGTGACTTATGAATAAATGCACGCATAAACTATACTATAATCATTTTTTCATACACAAACACAAAGCCATACAAGAATATTTTAGGATGCATGCAACCTTTAAGAAAGCTTAAGAATTTTAAGAAATAATTTTATTTTTTGGTAAGAAAGGTTTTACGCAGTCGAACATTCATTCATACGATTTTTTATGTGACGACGTTAAAATGATGGGAACACACACAGAGATGCTTTTAAAAAAGAACTTTACTCATTCGTTTTTACAAGTCTCGTTTTTAAAAAAACTCAACATATCTATCTGTATACTCTAGTGCATATCAGTAGAATATTTTCTCCTTTACTTAAAATTGACATTTGGCATCATTACCAATTCATGTTGCATGTTTTCTGATGATTATGTACGTGTATGAGTAATACGTGCGTAACACAATGCAACTATATTATTTACAAAGCCATATAGCACCTTTACTTGTCTGTCTGTCTGTTTTGTTTGATGACTAATGTACCTTTAGACTATTCCCAGCGGTGCTGTTGGTGGGCTGACCTTTTGTCCTTGCCCATTTATTAATTTACTAAAAGCCAAATATACTTAGATTCCGTCTTAAACAGAAAAATCGATTTAGTATCGACATTGAATTTTTAATTAAAAATTATGCCTATTATGTTTTTCTCTGAAATGACGTCAAAGTATATCGAATTTTAACAAAAATTATTATACAAACTTTATAAATTATAAGTACTCATTAGAAATAAATGTAAAATGTTTAGTAATAATCATACAAACAAAATATATCTTAAAATCGATATATTTTAGATTCTAATTATATACCAATATTTTAGAATGATATATTGCACCAATATAAAATATTCAATTAGTTTTACCTTGAATTACCAATTGTCCTTTAAAAATTTTGCGGTTGATTCTCTAAATTGCATCCCTTTTCGTCACAACAATAGTAATAAATCAAATGTCATAATGTACAACAAAGCTACCATACAAAATGAATTCAGTGAAAAATTTAAAATAAAATTGGGAAAAATTTCCCTTTTATTTTTGGGAATGACAAGAAGACAAAAGATGTAGAGAAAATAAAAGGTTGACAGGGTTTTAGCCCGTTCGATCGTATGAAATTGATTAGTATACTATTTCTGTATACCTTTTCATTAGAATTAGAAGAGTAGCAATATAATTTAGACTAGACTACATGTATTTTTCATTAAAGTAATGAAAATTACACAAAATGTGTAGCTTTATAGCTCATGGCTTTATTTGCTACTGGAAAAAAATCATTTCGAGTTTTGTCGCTGGCTTGTGCACAACATTATTTTGTTTGGGAGCCGTTGTAGCCATACAAATGCATATGGGGAAAAATAAGAAGTGTTGGGATTATAGAGGAAGCCTTGCGTGTGAGTCAAGTGGAAAAAACCACAAAGGACATATAATTCAGTAGATATTTTAATTGGATTAGTAAGGTAAATGCATAGTATTTGATCTAGATTTTAAGAGTGCAGTTGTTCCGGTAAAAAAATAACGTGCACAAAAAATAGATATTTGGAATTAGTGTGTAGTTTTGTTTTGAGTAAGTTTGAGAGCATAATTATTTTTTGAGAAATTTATGTGACATTATTGATTTGATCCAAAAATAAACGGAAATGGACAACAATTACAGTTTAATGTAATGGTTTTCTTGAGCAATTAAAATTTTACGAATTCCGGTAGTTATACGTCAAAAAATAGAAAATAATTGGAGTTTAATTTGTTCAATAATCGATTAATTGAAGATAATAATAGCATTCTTTGACAGTTAAGAATAATACGGTGATTAAGGTTGTGTGGAAGTTGGTAATTACTTGAATTGTGATTTGTGTGAAATATAATACTTTTTGACTAAAAAAAGTTACATACAGTTTACGTTAATCGAATGTTCATTTTAAGAGTTTAGTGCTTCGTAATGTTTTTTACTGAATTCCAATATTTTTCAAATTTATAAAGTAAATTTTCCGGAATTTAGTGAAATAATTGGTGTAGAGGAAATAATTAAGTTTTGTTAAATTACTGTCATTTAGTTTTTTGCGGTTTCTAAGAATTCTGTTGTTTTTAGCGTGTCAAGTAAATGCTCGAGGTAGACATTTTGTGTTAATATTTCGTGACTTTAAAAATTTTTTGCATTAAACAATTGTGTTTAATTTATGGATAAATAATTAAGTTTTTTTTAAAAAAAAACTAGCTATTTTAGTGACACAACTTCTTGTATAAAAATTCTCTGAAAAACCTTGACTCAAATAAGTCAATTATTTTAGCTGAAATTTTTGGTACACATATTTATTTCTATTTTTAGAAAAGACCAGAGCTGATACCTTTCGATCGATTATTTGCACAAATTTTTTGCAAGCAGTGAAGTAAAATTGAAGCTTATGTATAACAGCTTTCCAATTTTATTTTCTGCGTTTATCAAAAATGTATTTTTTTTGTAAAAGAAAAAAAATGCCGCAGACAACTAGATGACTCAAGGTGATTTACGTTTTTGCAAAAAATTATAACAGTCAATATTGAAAAAGGAAACCGTGCCAAAGTGAGAAAAGACATGTTTACATAATAATAACCCATACCGAAAATTCAGACCAAGTTTCAACTTCTTTTCTTGTCAGTTTTTTTTAAATATCACAAACGTTTATTTTGGTTGAGCTCTACATTTTTATACTTGTTTTTAACATAACCTCGTATTTATTTATTTGCGAAAAATTTCCGTCCAAAATAAGACATGTGTTGTGTTAGGGCATACCTTTTCGTTGTGTCATTTCTAACAGACAAACAAAGCATTTTACTCACTCAACTTAAGTCACAAAGAAAGCGCTTGTTTATATTGATCACCGAACAGTAAAAACGATTCAGCTCTTAAATTTTTTAAAGAGTTTATGAATCATGGAATATTATTTCATTTATTTACTTAGAAACCAGACTCATCGTGTGCATGTCACTGCATTGAAGCAGGATAATCTTAAGAAAATACTAAAGTTAAAAAAGTACTTAAAATATTTGCATAGAATACCTTTCTGTCTTGTCATCTCACTACAGTCACAACTCGTAAAACTTTTTTTAAACGATCCAATTGTTGTGTGTCTCATCATAAAGTCACTCGTCTAATATTTAATGAGTGAGTTTTATGCATAATCGTAAACTCAACCAGAAAAAAAAATCAATCGTATGTAAAATTATAATGATGAGTTAAAGATTATTACTGTTTAAAATTTGAACTCAAACTACAAATTATTTTAAATGACTTAAAGTCATACAAATATCATAAAAATTTGATGTTATAATCGAATTAAACTTTGAAATAATTTTAAGGAGAAAAATAACGCCAAATAATTAATTTTAGTTAAAATTTTATTTTTTGAGTGACTTAAACGCCATTTTGTATAAATATTAGTTTTCTAATTATTTCACAATTATTTATTATTTTTACAGGTGGAAGGACTTGATGAAGGTTACATTGAAGATTTAAAACAACCATTTATCTTTCATCATTCTCATCATCCTCCTCCTTCCCACCTTCCCCATACCTCCCAAAGCCAACAACTTCAATCCCATCTCCACCAACAAATAAACAGTATTAAAAACCCAACCCTCCCAAATCTTCAACAAAATCAACAAATTCAACAATTTACCTCTTCCAATTCCACAACAAATCACTACCATCACCCCAACTAT
>Ga0181468_100024_pt1 | contig 16616 bp, 13 predicted proteins | sample InSIn1SAF170_2_FD_119080 | JGI IMG/M metagenome (GOLD analysis project Ga0181468, IMG submission 119080) | Clean room microbial communities from NASA Spacecraft Assembly Facility at Jet Propulsion Laboratory, Pasadena, California, USA -... ... | reverse complement strand
GCATTCTGATCATTCTTTTTGAAGAAGATAAAATTAACTTCACGTTCACGGAAAAACACCAGCTGATATTCAAGCCCTGATTCTGATAAATCATTCCCCATATCAATCAATGCATCATCTGGCACGACGAACGCAGCGTATTTTGAATCAAAGTTTTGAAGTGCTTTATTTGAGATTAGATTCAAACTTACTTTGCCTTGAATCGGCACACATTGGCTCAGTTTCTTAGCCAAGTAATGTGCAGCAGCCATGTGATGTGATCCACCAGCATTTTGAACAAAAATCTTAGGACTCCAGCCATAGATAAAAAAATGATCAGTGGTTGTATCTGGAGAGTTCAATAAACGGATTTCTGGCCATAACAACATTCGTTCTAAATTTTCCATACTCACATCACTAATGTAATCAGGGCATGCGTTTTTTACAAAATCATCAATGCTACGGTACTGGCTTAAATCCGACTTGGAATTTGAGAAGCCCCCAATTTCAGATAGGTCAAGTAAGCATGGTGTTTCAAGATGAATGGTTTCTGAAAAAATCGGGTTAAATACTTCAGCCAATTCTTCAGCAAAGGGAGAGATGTAGAACGGCTTATGATTTTGCGTATCTTGACCAAGGTAGCTGATGGAATCGTTATCTTTGGCATGTGGATTCAAAACAATGTTTTTGCCTGGTACAAAATTAGTAGGAGATATACCAGTCATACAAAGAGAATCTTTGATTTGATGAAAAGGGAAAACATCGGTCATGGCGATGCTGTCAGAATTGACTAAACGGGTATCAATAAAGGGTTTTAACTTGAGATTCTTATAAAGCTTATGTTTTGCTGAAAATACCGAAAGTAAAGTGTCTAACATTTTAAGCACTCCATTGATTAATGCTTTATTAAAACTAATAAAGATATATTAATACAGAAAGTGCTTATAAGTATTTTTTTGGAAAATTAATTTAAGAATTGCGGTTGAGTGGTATTAGTTGCAAGTGGTTGTACGGCGTTGTTATCGACAGACTTTGAGTACTGTTGCACTTCAACAATTCGCACACCTTTAACGTGTAAACGTGTTTTATAGTCAGTCATTCCAAGTGTTTGTAAGTCGTCTAGCTGTTCTTTAGTCATTGCCTATATCCTGTATATTGGATGTGATTTAAGGGCAATTTAATTGATGTATTAAGGATTGTAAAGGGTAAAACACAGTTCATTAAACTTTTTATGAAATGGTATATACCGATTAAGCCTAAAACAAAACAAGGTTTTAAGAAGTGGTTTAGTTATGTTTAAGAATACGCACGTTAAAACTAAGTTGTTATATTAAAATGCATCTAAACTAGGGTTAAAACCAAACTGGATGCCAATATGTGTTCAAACATTGAATCTTACGCCGTGAACCTATCCAATGTACCTAAAGCTATCTCTTGCTTGAATATGTATGACTTTCAAACGTTAGCACTAGGACCAACCTATTTACCCCGATTTATCACTTGCAGATCGCCACATTCCATATACGGCGCTATTGGTTGCATTTGATGTGAATGCTCTGAAAAGTTTCGCTTAATCGAAATGATGGTGCCTGAAGCCATTCCGCTGTCGCAGTTGTTGTTATTGGCCATATTCAATGAAACGCCGTATAAGAGCGAATATGAAATAGCCCAATACATGCCGAGTGATGAATTAAGGCGTATTAAGTACAAACAGCTCACCCAAATAAAACTAAAGGCTGGATAACCAGCCTTATGTCTTCTACATGGATGCGTTTAGTCATCCTTTTTTTTGATTGTAATGCCTGATCGTAATGAAGCTGAAGAACCTTTTGAACCAAGTATCACCAACAATTTTTCAAAAGTAACGCATTCGTGCGAGAACGGGTTTTTCATCAAAGCTTTTTCAAACTTAGCTGCATACTGTTGTTCTACGAATTCCATTTCATTTTGAGTGCTATGTGATATGGCTTGATCAAGACTGGCTTTGTTTTCCGCAATGTATTGTGTCTGATCTTCAGGTTTTACATGGCGTGGTATCTGAACAAGCTGATATTCAGTAATTGGCGCAACGGTTAAGTCATATCCTGTTAGGATCTCTTTCAATTCATCATAGTAGCTGTCTAGGTTCATTGGTGTGATAACGGCGCGAGTCACAGTTTCAGCATCACTTTCCTGTTGAGCCTGTTCAGGTTCGCTTATACGTTCACCATAGATATTAAATTCAGCATCAAGATCCGCATTGTTGTAAGCACCAGCTTCTACTTGAGGTGAAATATCAGGACCCCTACCGAAGTACTGCAACTGTTTTCGCTTCTCAATAGTCTGGTCTTTATCACTTGCTTCTTTTTGTGCTGAAACAATACTTTCACGGTGTTTTTGTTCTTTGGAGATTTCACCTTTCGCCGTGGACGAAGACATTACTGTTCTTTGACCAGGTGCCATCCCTTCAGGTGTGATGGATTCAAGACGTCTTGCTTCAAGAATCTGATGTACAAAATCTTGAGTAAAGTCTTTTACCGTGTTGTTGTTTTCGTACAAGGTGTTATTGAGCTTTCTGCAGATCTCAAAATCACCAAGCGCCGTGACATTGGCAGATGAATTGTTGTCTGTCAGTAGCGTGTGTTTTTCCTCAATCTCATGAATGAAGTCTTCAATTTTTAAAGTAGGATCGTAGATTTCAGATTTTTGGATATTGAAGATTGGGCAAAGGTCATTTAAGCGTAAGTACTTGGGTTGATCACCAGCCACATAGAACGCCAACATTGATACGATTTTAACGTCTGAAGTTTTACCACCTTCCCCTTTAGTTGATATGAGCAAAGTAAATTCGCCGTTGTGCTGTCCGGCAATTTGTTCAATGGTCACACGTTTTTCTTTGGCGAACTGGACTTCTGTTTGTGGTACCGAACGGTTGAATACTAGACCTTGATACATATTGATTGAGTTAACTTTACCTTGCCACTCTTCACCAGCAAAACCATCAACCAATTTGTATGTTGTACTTTCAGCACCCGAAGTAGTACGTCCAATGGCTTTAACGGTCGTGTTACCCCATGTAGCAGCTGCTTCCTCTTTAGATCCACGTTCAATATCTTCAAATGTTTGAGCACCGAACGTAATAGAGAAGTTAAGCGAACGTGCCTGAGCTGGTAAAACCGAAGCACCGACAATAACGATGTAGCCCCATTCGTCCAAAAATAGCTTAAATGAAGTAGTGGCGTTGGTTGGTCGTGCGTCAATAATGGCACGGCGTAAACCTTCCATTTTGTTACCAAGGGAACCAGCCATCATTTGTTTAATTGAGCCAATGATTAATTTTCCGAGCATTTTGAGTGAGTCTGGTGAACGCTCAAGAGCTGGTAATGGCACAGTTAAGATACGGCGGTTAAGTACAACGTCAAAAATATCAATATCACCGCCATGCTCTACACCAAAGATGTGACCATAGTTAAACGTCAAGTCGTTAATCGCCTTGGTTAACTGCATGGTGATATAACCGTGTTGCTCACGGGTTTTGGTTTCTTGTTTCTTTAACTTTTTAGGGTTGCTTGAATAACCAGGTAATGAAACGAGGTAGCCTTGAAGCTGTTCAGCCACACGTTCAAAGTCAATCCCGTATTTATCGTTATGACAAAATACCAATTCTTCAAGTGCTTCAAGTTCCATGTATTGCGTGAATACTTTTGGTGAAAGCTGAATGAAGCCATTGTCACGTAGATAGACCAAAACTCGTGTAAGTGCAGCGATAAAGGCCATCGCACGACCTTTCCACATGTCACCACCGCCACCGCCTGAGTCATCAAGCAAGTTGATCAAGAATTCAATCAACATCCCTGAGCTGGTGTTGCTCATTTGGTTCATTGAGTTGGTCATCTTGTCGGTTTGTGCACGTAGCATGTTACGACCTGAGGTAATGAAGTTGATCGTTAATAGATCCTCATTACGCCCAAAGCGGTTACATAAACGATAGTGGTCTTGTTGAGCCTTGGTATCACCTTTTGCGTCTACAAAGATATAACCTGAGTTTTGTACGTACTGGTTGGCACAGTTACCTAGCATGTATTCTGTTTTACCCGAACCCGTAGTACCTAACACAATTTGATGTGTACGGTCATCGGAGTTAGATGCATAAACAGGTAGACCAGTTTCACGGCAACGACCAAGGTAAGTCACACCCTCACCTTGTAGCTTATCGCGATTGGTACGTGCGTATTCCAAAAAGGCTTTTGGATTGTCCAGTACGTCATCTTTTACGCGTGATGTAATGTCAGTTGACGCATCCAGTGAGTTTGAATGCAACGGCGCACGGAATGGCCACTCAAAAAAGTAATCATTCGGATGTGTGTAGCGTTTTAATAGGTAATACGCGATCCCTATAAATATCTCACCGCCAAACGGAACAACAAACAAAATAACTGCAATAGCACCAAGAACGCCAACCAAATAATTAGCGCCGTCTGGCGCTGTAAGTTTTAAATGGATTTTCTCTAAGCCTGATCGTGTATCACGCTTAAGCGAACTTGGCCTGAACTTTGTTTGTGTGCCGTATTTTTGTGTAGAAGCCATGCTTTGCGACCTACTCTTTTATCTTCAGGATAATAGGCAAAGTCGTTGTTTAACGACCTTACCCATATCCAAGCACTTCAATGTATATACCAATTAACGCAAATCTATATAGCTGATTGGAGTTAAGAAGAAACAGCTTCAGACTTACGTTGGTTCAGTAATTTTTTCTTCATGTTTTGCTCAAGTTCATAGCGTTGATATTCAACAACCATCTCTTGTGCCATGGTAGAAATCACTGAAGCAGTTGCTTTGTTTTCGTCAAAGTCCGTGCCTTTATTTTTGGCATTTTTCTCAATCATGGTACGCCGTGTCTTAATCTGGTTCTTCGCACCTTTTGGATAGAATTGTGCAAGGACCTTCAACGCCTTACCACGTTCACCGATAAGGTCATACGTGTAGTTACGGAGCGCACGTTCATCGGGATGTGTACTGAGTGACCATAAAAGGATTGGACCAAGTGAAACGGTATATAAGCCCGAACATTCCATTTTTTCGAGTTTAATTTTACTGAAGTACGTTAAGCCTTGATCTGAGAAACCTACGTTACCTGAACCAAGAGCATCCATTTCTAGTTGAGTTAGACCGATACTGTCACGAATAGCTTCACGAGATTCGCGTGTACCAGGATCGACAATCACATACGCCGTAGCAAAGCCAACCAAGTCTTTAAAGTCTTCTACTTTGTGTGATGCCAAGTTAAGACGAGCACCCCATTTACGCAATGTACGTGCGTCTTCAGCCAATTCTTCTAATAGAATTGGATCGCCTTTCGCAACGTGCAATTCGTCATAAGACATAATTTTGCGGTCTTCAAGAAGCTCATTAATCAGTTGGGTTGCATATTCACGATAAGCTTGTGGGAATTTTGGAATATCGTCACGGCTCACGGCGAACTTACGTTTAATGAACATCCGTACAATCTGGAAGAATAGCGATGTAGTTTTAGGATCTGATGATGTCGCAACTTCGTTTAAGTCGATAGAAGCTACACGAGCGTTACCAATGTCAAAGTTGGTGTGATAGAAGAATGCTGGATAGGTATTTTGTGCAGCCATAATCTGATGCGCCAAAAAGTCCAGTGCTCGTTCATTATCAATATGAACATCACTCCAAACATCTAAAATTGATGAATCAGAAAGTGTTTCAATCATATCGCCAATAGTCGGCATTGCGTAACGGTGTGCCAACGTGCGTCCACGGATCTCATTCAAAGAATGGAAAAGGTCACGTAGAGCGTAATAAGAAATATCCTTACCTTGTTCAGAATGTGGCTCAATCAGTCCGTGTTTTTCCATGATGCGATCTAGTTCTGGATCTGCAAAGCGCATGTACTTACGTGCTTTATGATCAGCATTCGTATCATCAGCAAAATAGAATGTACGGCGTAGGACCGCACCAATAACGTCAGAAGTGTTTTTGGCTGGTTGCCCTTTCAATTCAGGCGGTGTTACCAATGAACTTAAAAACGCTGTCATTTGACGCATTTCGTAGTTCAACGGGTAGCGTAAGCCCATACTGAATTCAAGCGGATTAATCGCTTCTTCTTTTGAGTTTTTAATACGCTTATAGATGGCATAGTGACGTAGCTCTTCAGGCAATGAATCTTGCACTGTTTCTACTAACCCACGGCTTGACTCACCCACATCGACAATATAGGTCAACGGGATACGTTCGTTACCAGGCATCATGATGTCCTCAAGCATGCCTTTGTTCATTGTGACCGATTTACCCGTACCCGGTTTACCAATGTTAATAGTCGTCCATACAGTCACTTCATTTGAGAACGAATCAAGAATAATCAGTTTACCGTCTAAGGTTTTGTTGAGCTGATGCCCTTTATGGAATGGTGAGTTAATACGTGTCAGCGGTAACATGTAGAACACATCAAACAGCGGTGCCGGTGAAATAGGTGCGTGATTACGTACCATCAAGCCCGGTATATGTGATGCCCAAGTCAAAATAGGATCGCCAGCCTGTTCCATGACTTTTGCACCGCCCCACGCTTCAAAACTCTTCCAAAGCTTTTGGCGCCGTCCTACAAGAATGTTTACACCATCTTCGGTATTTGGTGCCCATGTCATCATGGTCATTTGCAGACCAGCAACAGTGTCTACTTGATCTAGGTCATTTTTAGTGGCCATCAAAATGTTACCAGCATTACGAATGGCTTTGTTTTGTGCCGTCATAAAGTGAATAACGCTTGATAACGTGCGTTTCATCATGGTTCCAGCCATACCATCACCAGTAATACAGTAACTCACCGCATATGGGATAGAACGGATGTTACCGTTAGTGTCGTGCGTTTTGGCCTGGTGTAGTAAGCGGAATAGCGTTTCAAACGTATTCGTCTTAGCTGGATATATATCTACCATCAATGGCGCATATACAACGCCGTCAGTGATAACACTTCCCACTGGATAGAATGAACCTTGACTTGTACCAGGTAAGATCGCATTCGTCATGAGTTGTTCTGAGATCGGTTGATACAAAACGTGTGACGCATCATGTTCTGATGGTATTTCTTTCCAACGCATCGGTAAGCGTGTATTCAACATCGGCACAGACAAGGTGAAGTCATCTGAAGTTGAATGTGAGGCAATTTGTTTTTTAATCGTTAGACCAGCTTCAACAACATTCAATACTTCATAGATTGCTGGAAATTCTTCAGTTGAGAGTGAGTTTAAGAATTGTGAGACAAAAGACTCATGGTGTACGTATAAGCTGTCCGATGATTTAAGCATGTCTTGAGCGTTGACCGTACTTGGCATTGTAATTTGCGACAGTAGCTTTTTACGGTTTTTTGAGTCTTGAGCTTTATCGATTGGCGATAGTAAGGTTGGCTCAGAGATTAAAGCGATATAACAGCTTTCGTTAAATACACCGCCTGAAATGGTTTCTGTCATTTCATCAATGATGATGTCTAGATTCATCGCACAACGCGCCGTGGTCGCCTTTTGCATGGCATTCAAGTCATGAATTGCGTATGGCGTCTCATGGTCTACTTTGAACGCTAGATGAATCGTATGTCCACGGTCTTTGAAGTAGTTACGCATGTTGCTCGTCATCAAACCAATTTGACGGCTGAATGCATCACCACTAATTAAACTCTTAATCCCCTTATATTCGATGATCGTAATCATTGCACCAGTTTTTGTGACAAACGTATGTTCGTCCGATACTGTTTCTAAGTCGCAATAATCCTCCACGTCAGCTTTCATGCTTTGTAGGAATAACATCAATATAATTTCAATCTTGGAGTAACCAGTCTTTTTATAACCAGACTTCTCAGCTTTCTTCTTACTCATTTAAACACCTTTATTAATTCACCTTTCTACGTCTATCTTTGATTAGACATGCCTTTAAGCATTAAGCACTAAAAAATGGTAATTCTCTTAAAACGTTAATCGCACTGTCGAAATCCTTATTTTGAATTGCGACCTCAAGACTTTTAACAGAGGGTTTTAAGCTTGTATCTAAAACCAACCTTAATAAAAGCTCATAGAAGGTACTGTTAAAAGGGATATTATCATTTTTTGAATTAGTAAATACATCAGTTTTAACGGTTTCGTCCTCTTTTAATTCGACATACTTCTTAAAACTATTTAGATCAAACACTAAACCCTTATTAAGCAGTTGCCAAAACGCCATTTCTAAAACCTCTTGGTTTTCCCCTAAAGTACCCACCTTGAAGTTTAAGGAACCTGTATTTTTAAGTTGGAAGTGAACCTTATCAAGCTCTATGTAGATCTCTTTGTTCTGGTATAAGCCCTGTTCGTGGAAAACTTTAGACACCGATAGCTTTAAGTTTTGGTATATACAAAAAGATTGCAGCGAACACATTTTTAAGTTGCCCGTATCTATCTGGTTTGTCGCATCTTCTACGGACGTTGGTAGGTGTATCATCGGAAAGTAGCGTGTCAGTTCTTCAGACAGTTTCTTTTGTTCCAAAACGCTTATAATTGATAATGGATTGTCAAATCCAAAGTTGGTGCTCAGTAATTTCTTATGCCTCACACTCACACTTTGCTTAACCTGTATTTCAACGTCTAAGCCACTCAGCGCCGTTATTTTGTTTAGGTGTACCAAAGTGTCATCCAACAGCAAACAATCGCTGTTAACGGGGATATTCATCAACAGTAGCGCTTTAATTAGTGGATCTTGAAAATGCCCCGTTGTGTCTTCACCAGTTGTTGTCTGATTCCCTATCGCTATATGTACAACATGGAGTAGCATTAGCGTGTTAGATGTATGGCCAGTGTCGCGTGTCGTTGGTATATACAAATCGTTCAGGAAGTTGAAAGCCTCAGTACCTATAACGCATAAGCGAAATATCGATAGCTGATCGTGCGTTTCCTTTGGTAGTGCATCTATCCCAAGTTCCCAATATTTGTAGATGTATGGACCAATAAATGAGTATTCATCATCATTCAAAATGTCCGTCTCAAATACGCTATCCAATACCGCTATATCATTCACTATGTCAGGCTTAAATGGCTGTAACACTATGCCCGATATAACGTCTTCTAAGCTCATATCTATGTATTCGGTATCTGTTAAGCATTCTGTCATTTATGTGAACTCACTTATCACCCAAACCCTTAAATACATCTAGTGTTTGGTAGTACTCATACTGCTCGTCAGTAAAGATATTCGGGGAAAATACTATGTAGTGGTTTGGCAGATTAAAGCTCTCGTATGCTTCGTCTGATACCTTTTCCAAAGCTTTTGCGAGTTGATACAAAGAAAAGTTTTTGTTCTCTTTGATGGCATTCAAATACCACTCTTTGTACTTGCGGAGCTGGTCTACGTAATCAACGTTCGCTACCAACATATCTTCTTGCTTGGCTTCTTCATATTCAGCCATTGTGTTGAACTTAATGTCCGTGAAGTACAGTTGGGTATCAATTGTTTGGGTTCGTGTCTTAATCGCATTAAACGCCTGTATATCCTCAAACATATTACGTGCGTATTCTGCTTCAGACATCTTTGTAGGATTAGGGCGTTGATGGCGCTTTAACGGCTCTACAAGCAAGCTTTGGCGATGTCGCCGTGCGAACTTAGCAAGCTCAGGATCTTGGTTGTCAGACTTATGCGATAACACCAGTAATGCACGTTGATATTGATTAAAGATCTCTTGAGGTATGTTCGTACTCAATACGCATATTTCAGCTTTCTTTTCCAGTGATAGTGCAAAGATGTGGTTTTGTGCATGGCATAGCGTACAGACCGCTACAATGTTCTCAGCCGTATGGTTGCTATGATCGCCGTCTAAGTGATGTGGCTCTAAAAAGTATTCGTCATAGAAATCACAAAAATAGCATTTAGCTGGTTGTGAAGACATTATTTGCTTTATTGTCTCATTGGTTTTAAAACCATCATGGATAGTTTTATCTTGACGTATCTCTTGCTTGTCGTTTACGCCGTTAATAGGTCTTAAAATACCAAACTTACGGTTTATATGTTTCACTTAAACCCCTTAATACTATTAAGTAAGGTCTAATTAAAACATGTATATACTATTTTTAAAATAAAAAAAGCGCAGCCTAAGCCACGCTTTTAAACTTATTTATTATTGTATTACGCTTTACCAGTAATAGTGTTCGCAGCAGAGAACATGATGAAGCCTACGATTGATAACGCACCACCCACACCAATACAGATCCAAGCAGTTTTCTTTTTCTTTTGTTGATCTTCTTCTGATGTATACATCATATACAAACCAGTACCAACTAAGCCTAAACCAAGCACCATGAACACTACGATTAAGAATTTATAAACGTTTTGACCTAATGTTTCACCACGGCCTAAGATTTCATTCGCATCAGAACCAGCAGCGTGTTTTCCGTAAGCTGAACCACCCGGGTTCCATGTGCCAGTGTTTGCATATGCAACTTGACCCATTAATGCAGAAACAAAAGCTAAAAACATTACTTTTGCGCGGAATGCAGTCGCTTTTACAGTGCGAACTGAGTGTTTTACTAATGATACCATTGTCATTTTCCTTTTATTTAATATACGGGAGCTAATCTCCGCACTGTAATTAAACATTCTTAAAACCCTATTGCTTTAAGTTGCTTAATTTTAAACTTCTCGTTAAATATCTTCAATATCTTATACAAGGTTTTTAAGAAACTCTCACCCTATTTTAAGAAGATTGTTTAAAATATTGTAAAAAAGGTTCCTCCTATTTGTGTTCCAAAGGTATTAACAAAGACATCGTGTACGTCCTGAACGTATACCCATAATACACCTGTTATAATTAAAACCCATGCTTTGCGGTATGTCGCATTGCCTTGAGCATCAATTTTCTCTACAAAACCATATAAGCCACGAGCTACGGCTATAATCCCTACCAGTTGCGTAAAACCTACAACCGCCGTAACGATATATGCACCTAAATCATTAGCACCAGCATCAGGCAAGTAACTTTGTACCGTTACAAGTTCTATGCCATTACCACCAAACAATGAAGAACCTAGTGCACCAATGATATATCCGTCATATCCAAGTGATGCAAAAGCACCACCGATAAGAATCTTCAACAATGCCCCACCAGTGGTAGGCTCTTTCATTCCATGACCAAAGAACTTTTGTTGAGGTGATGATGCTTGCACTAAGTCAAAAAGCGCCGTGCCAGTAATCACCAACCCCGTTACAACAAAGCAAATGCGTATAAAGCTTAGTAGTGGACCGTATATGTTTAATATCGCTTTAACTATATCTAATGCATCCACGCTATTTTCCTTATTTCACCCAAATGGCTTGTTCGTTTTCGTCAACAGCATAGACCGTGCGATTGTCTGGCATCTTCTGACCTACATAGACTGTATATGTATGGTTTTGAGAATCTGTCATCCAAGCGCGATCGCCTACAACCGCAAAAGCATCCAAGCGTTTTGCACCTTTTGGAATTGATAAGGTTTTAGATCCCGATGTACTTAAAGCCTTTTGCTTAGTCTGGTCTTTAGCTATTTTGATTAAACTAGTCTTTAATTCCTTAATTGCCTGTTCTTGCAATTCAACAAGGTTTTTAAGATCGTCATTTTCAGCTTTCAGTTGTTCATTTTTGATTATGGTTTCTGATTGAGCAACTGCAGTTTGTTCGCCGTTTTGTACTTGCCCATGCGCTTGCTCTTTTTCTTTCAAACGTTGTAATAAAATAAGTGCATTCGTACCCTGACTTTGATAGAAGTTAATTGCCTCTATTCCTAGATCAGAATCAATCGGATACGACATGGATTTGTACATAATCATGTATTGACCAGTGGTAGGATCTTTAAACACAATATTTTCATCAACAATGAACGCCGTATCATCAGCAATACTATTGTCCTTTAAAGGTTGTTGATTTTGATTGTATGTTGCTTGTGTTTGTTGAATGCCTTGACCAACAGTATCAATGGATTCTGGTGTTTGTTCTGGAGCAACTGCCGTGCTGACGTCTTTTGGTTTACTCATTTGTATCCAAAAGAAAGTACCAATCATAATTAAGGCAATAACACCAATAACAATAAGAAGTTTTGGAGGAATACCACCCTTCGCACGACCTTCGCCTTTTTGGGGTTTGCCTTCAGCATCTTTTAGATTTTTCTTTGCCTGTTCAGCAGTCATTTGATTATCAGACATTTCGCTTACCCCTTACTTTTCGGTGTTGTTACGTCAGCATCAAAAAAGACTTCAAATACTTTTCCGCTGTTAACGATATACGTAGTTGGTCGAACTGTTGATGTACGTGCCATGTTCGCCATTTCCGTACCAACGTTACCAATGATGTTCCCGGCAATTTCTTTATCGTTTGGCTCTTCCTTCGTGCTTACAACATTGCCAGTATTTGTGATTTGGGTTGTACCAATGTTTTGATAGGCTTGTCCGTAACCCTCAAAGATTCCAGCAGTAACCATACCGCCAAGCTTTTGCAAAGTGTGTTTTTGGACTTTATCAGCCATGCCCGATTGTTTTGTTCCAAGAGTTAAAGCTCGTACTTGGATTGCATACTCTTCGCCCTTAAACAACATACGGGTAAAGTTAAATTCAATATCCGCAGTATTCAGACCAACAGTACCAATAAGTTTTGCGCCGTTAAATTTACCGCCAATAACAGTAGCAAATAGGTTTTTACCTTTATCAGTATTCACACCTGTATCTAAACGCGCTTTCATTGTTGTACCAGCTTTAATGATTGCTAGTCCTTTAGTAGATTCGCTAGTCGTATTCGCAACGTTCAAGCTTCCAAGGTTTTGTTGCCCTTCCGATGCTTTAGTGTTGTGTGAATATTTATATGTTGAATATCCGTTGACCTTGTTCTTTGTATTAGAAAACGCAGCAAGTTGATCAACAAAAGCAGTTTGACTTAATTCACGCGTTGCAGCATTACGTTCTGCATAAGCAGCTGCTTGTTGGCTATATACATTAGCAACATCATTAGCAGCAGATGAAGCATGTTCATATTGTTGCGCGTAGTTAGTTTGATAAATCGGTGCGTTTTGATTAGCACCGTTTTGTGTTTGTGGTTGTTGTGGTAGACCACCGCTAGTTGGTTGAGGTAATGCACCACCTTGATTTGCCATATTAGCTCTGGCCATCTGGTCAAGTTCAAGCGTAATATTTGGTGTACCACCTGTTGCAGAACCGTTTACAGGTTGCCCATTTGGACCTGTAATAAAATTCTGATCGTTCAGATCGCCGTTTGGATCTTGTGTTGCAACTGTTTTAAATTCGGGCAAATAGCTTTCACCATTTTTGCCAGCTCGAGCAGCTTCTTCAGCTTGTTTTTGACGTTCATATTCTACGTATTCAGGAGGGATAACATTTGTACCCTGTCCTTGGATTTCTGGTGTAGCAATAGCAACCTGATTATCTAAAGCTAGTTGGTCACTTTTCCCCATTGGGTTAAACATAAAAAAGCCTAATCCACCAACTACTACCAAACCAATAATTGCAACAACGCGAAAGCGCGTATCTGCAAAAACACGTTTTTTGTTAGCAGTTTTAATACTTGTATTTTTCAGTTTTTTAGGTTGGTCTTCTTCTGAATGAACTTGGTTTGCAGAAATAATAGTTTCATCGGTAGTACCTACTTCAGTGCTACGACTAGAATTCTCTTCAATGTCATTCGGGTTATTTTGTTGGTTCGTTGAATCCATTTTTAATTCTCACTTAATGACTTAAAATGCGTCTTCGAGGTAAACAGTTTTAGGTGTACCGCCAGTCGTTGAAAATGTGATGTACTTCAGATCTTCAGAATCTTCATAACGGAAGATCTTCATACCGTTGTTAGCGCGGAAAGAACTCAAAAAGGCTGGTTGAATAACACCAAAGTTACTACGCACATATATATAGCCACCAAACTTCCAAGCACGGACATTAGGACTATCAGTTCGCATTTCAACAGCACCCTCAGGCGCTAAGCCATCCATAAATTGCAAACTCACACCATCTGGAATAATCGATGTTTGATTGCCTGTTGAATACATAGCTTTGGCTGTTGGGCTTCGACCAGGTATACGTGCGTCTACACGAACATCTAAATCACGTTGGCCAGTAGCTAACATCAAAATTACTGGAGCACCCAATCCCTTTAATGTGACCGTTACGTTTCCGAAAGCAGCTGGATCTAATGGTTCGATTGAAAGGATGTTAGTTTCAGGGATTTCGTCTGGCTCTTTTTCGTTTTGCTCACCTAAGCCATCTGAGAAACGTCCACGGTCCAAAGAAATCTTTTCAATGTTCCATGGATTTCCTGAAGAATCGGTAAAGACAATAGTAGATAGCATGCCAGCGCTTAAACGAATTACTGGCGGTTCCTCACCAGGGTTTAATGAAATACCCAAACTACGGGTTTTCGCTTGTGGCGTATTTACATAAGGACTAGAAAGGCTTCGTTTTTGTTGCAACAAAAGTCCTTTAACTATTTTTGTTTGCTCAGGTGTGAACTGCAAACCAACAAGATTGTGAACCTGTCTGTCAATTTCCGATGCTGTATCAACTACCTCAGGTGCAACCAAAGGAGATTGAGCATCCGCAAAAGTATTCGGAGGCATATCAGCAGCATTAACTATTGTAGTTAATGCAGTAGAAGCAAAAAGAGCCAAAGATAATTTTTTCAATTTCATAAGTATCATCCAATTAACGCGCTGGAGTTAACGTAATTGTCTTAACAGCAATACCGTTGTAGTTCAGATAAGAACGTGGATGCTCAACAATAGTAACTGTCGCAATGAAGCGGTGAGTCTCTTTAGGTTGTTTGTCACCTAAGAAGAATTGAGTAGTGATAGGAACACGAACAGTCCAACTAGGTTCTGCAGCATGTAAATCACGGTTTTCGATTTGTGGAACATCAGTAGCAGTAGTTCGCATCGTTAGGTTGTTTTGTACGATTGTGCCAACTGTTTGTGATTGAGCGATTTGCTTCATCAATGAATCTTTACCGCCCTCAGTGAAATACATTGAACCAGCATTGTTAATAACGTCACGCCAGTTCAAGAAATCAAAGTTGTAGACAGAAAGAATTGCACTCTTACCGAATTCAGAAATAACAACGTCAGTAACGCGAGGGTTTTTTGATGCTTCGATTGGACAGATAACCGAGTTATCTACTGTTTGAACAGCTTTGACTTTTGGGTATGCATTAAAGGCAGCAAAAATAATCATCGCAAGAACAGCACTCACGATAAAAGCGAAAAACACGAAAACAAGCCATCGTCTTAACTTTGCAATCTCCTTATCTTTTTCATCCACCTGTTTTCTGAGCCAAAGACTAGGATCACAAGAACCTATTTCAGCGTTTTCATTAGATTTGTCTTTAGACACAACAGCACTCCTATTTCGCTGGCTGATATATAACAGATGGAATTGGACGATCTGATTTAGAGCTAAGCACACACTTAACTGGTGTGCCGTCATCAAAAACCAAAGATTCAAAATCTGTTGTGGTGAGTTTAAAAGCTACAAAACTAAGCGTTGTTAAAACGGTTAAAATGCACAATGAGGCAAACGTACTAACCAACACTCTTAAAAGCCTTGCGTATTTTCTTTTACCTATTATTGATACTTCAGCGTAGGGAGAACCCCATGTTGAAGTAGTCAAATTAGTTTTAGAGTTATCCATTTAGTCAATCACTAAACCCGACTTTAATTCGTCCTTATAATAGTCGGTATTAAACTCATTTGCTATATTAAGATCAAAATAATAAAAGGTATCTAGGTTATTAGCTAAAAGTGTTTTAACAAATTCATGGCTACCATTAACGTTTTCAATAGAATCTAAAGTAGGCTTTATACTAAAACCACTATGGCCTCTCCACTTTCGCCCATAAAAGTTAGAAGCAGTATCTTTACCAGCATGTCCAAAAGCACCGGCTATCACAAACTTATCAATACCCTTTACCTTAGCATTTGCAATACATTGATGCCTTGTACTGTATAAAGTAGGTCGTTGATCTTCATTAGTTAAAACCTTGCCTCTAAGCTTAAAGTAATTGATATAACTTAAACGTAAACGCTCTTGCAGTATTTTAATAAAAGTCTGTTTTTCATCCCATCCAAAGGTATAGCCACTACTTTTATTTAAACTAGATACCTTTCTCACATACCTATTTAGCAAGTTCCAATAAAGGTATATCTTTTCTTGATCTTCATGTTTAAGGTCATCAAGTATTAAATACCTTTTAAGTCCATTAGCCCGACCATGTGTAGCCTTGCCATTTTCCACAATCATGATCAGTTTTGGTCCTTTTACTGCACAACAGAATGAAACGGAAAACCACTCAACAGGACGCAATCCAACAACAAGATTGGCATCAACAAAAGCAACCATCATCCGATCAAACTCACTAACCCTGGTGTTACTCTCGTTCTTATGCTCGAATTCTCTTACCAAGTAGTTGTAAAACGTGCGTTCAAAGTACTTTGTTTTCAGCTCAGAAGTACGCTTAGGTTTGTCCTTATTAGCTGTATATTTTGTGTTAATGATTCTTAAATATAGTTCTTCTAAAAAATATTCATCAAAACCAGCATCTATATCTTCATCATTAATAGAGCCATTATTTAGCTCATTAAGCTTTAGACCGATT
>Ga0181468_100054_pt1 | contig 16781 bp, 16 predicted proteins | sample InSIn1SAF170_2_FD_119080 | JGI IMG/M metagenome (GOLD analysis project Ga0181468, IMG submission 119080) | Clean room microbial communities from NASA Spacecraft Assembly Facility at Jet Propulsion Laboratory, Pasadena, California, USA -... ... | reverse complement strand
CATCAGGTGGAATGCCTTCTTTATTGATATCTCGACCATTAGGAGTAAGATATTTAGCGATCGTAACCGCCAAACCTGAACCATCGCCTAAAGGACGAACTGATTGCACTAAGCCTTTGCCAAAAGTTTTTGTTCCTAACAGGGTGGCTCGTTTGTTATCCTGCAAAGCACCAGAGAGAATTTCACTGGCACTGGCCGAACCTTCATTGACTAAAACTACTAGTGGTTTATCAGTTAAAGCTTTTTGGTTGGCTGTTTCGCGCTCGCTTAACCCTTGGCGATCGACCGTGGATACAATCGTACCTTCATTAATCCACATTCGAGCAATATTAATACTGGAATAGAGTAAACCGCCAGGATTAGAGCGTAAATCTAAAATATAACCAACAACCCCCTCTTTTTCTTGTTCTTTAATTCCCTTCTGCATATCTTTTGCCGCGTTTTCATTGAAGGTAGTCAGGCGAATATAACCGACTTTCCCCAGTTCGCTATCTCTAATGCTAGCTCTAACAGGATGAATTTCAATTCTTTCGCGAGTAATATTATAGTCACGCGCATTTCCATTACGCTCAATTGTTAGGGTGACTTTGCTGCCTCTTTCTCCCCTAATTAAATTGACAGCATCATTAACATCCATTCCCTTAGTATCAGTACCGTCAATTTTCACAATCAGATCTTGAGCCAAAATTCCCGACTCAGAGGCAGGGGTATCCTCAATCGGCGAGATAACTATCAGCCTATCGGTTTTTTCATCCTTAGCAATTTGAATTCCTACTCCAGTTAATTCTCCAGAAGTATCAATCTGCATATTTTGAAACTCTTCTGGATTCATGAAGCGCGTATAAGGATCTTCAAGCTTACCCAACATTTCGCGAATCGCTTTATAGGCATCTTCTTGATTGCCATAGGAAGCGTTATTGATATATTCTTGCCGAACTTTCAGCCAATCCGTCTGGTTAAAGGTTGTATCGACATATTGATAGTTAATTATCTGCCAAACTTCATCAATCGTTTCTTTAGGACCGCTTTGAATCAAAGCTTGACTTTGAGACAGATGAATTCCAGCACCTGTAACCGCTACCGTTGATAAAGCTACAGCAGTCGATCCCGGAACTAGTCCTTTTTTGGTAATTACCATAGGCTTAAAAATATAATAAATATTGTCAAAGTAAAAAACGGCAAGAGATTTCTATAATTAAAGTTTAATCTACCACAAGTAAGTTTGGCGTTTGGTGATTTGAGAACATCGTGTAGCAATATTCAAAATTTAGCTCTACATAAGGTTGAAGTGGTTGCGTATTTTTTAATCTAGCCGAACATCACTGCCTGGGCAACAAATCTAACAAGCCTGCTTTGAAGATTACATAAAGCTATTTTCCGATTGACTATCTAAAGAGTTAAAGTCATCACTTATTTTTGCTAGCAGCTTTTCAATTTAACAGTTAATATAATTTAGTTTGCTTTATTCTGGCTGCACATCTTTATAAATAATCCGCTAGCTCGATCTGTTTTTAATTAAATAAAGATCTAATATAATAATTCCTCTCGGCAAGCCTATTTGGCAGTGTCGCTTTTCCATAACCGCCTTTTGAATCAAATAAACATAATCTTTGTCAGCCAAAAACTAGGCAATTTTGCTCACTAGCATTTTTAAATTACTGTCTTAACAATTGCTGTCATCTTTTATATAGCTCTAAATATTAAGACCATGAACGCATTTCCACCACCACAGCTACAACAGAAACTAGCTTTGGTTAAGCTTCAACAACGTCGTTTAGCTCGCATTTCTTTGTGGAGATCGTGCTTAGTAATTGGCTGTAGTATGGCTCTTGGTTTAGCGGCAACTTTGCCCTACTGTCAGATTAAACATCAAAGTCAAATTAACATTGATGGTGCAAAACTAGTAAGTGAAAACACTATTTATACTGCATTAAATTTTACTTATCCACAATTTATTTGGGCAGTAAACGGAATAGATTTAACTCAAAAAATTGAATTAATTCCTTCAGTTGCGGTAGCTAAGATAAATAGGCGTATTGTACCTCCTAAAATTATCATTTCTCTTCAAGAAAAAACTCCTGTAGCTTTAGCTACATTTAAGGAAAAAATTGGTTTTTTAGATTCTCAGGGGGAATGGATTGCTCAAAAATTTTATAGCAATATAAATGATAACCATGCTCTACCAAAACTCAAGGTAATCGACTATAAAACACAGCTTAGAGCAACTTGGAGCGAGATATATCAGTTAATATCTCTTTATCCCGAACTAGAAATTGATGAGGTACATTGGAATCAATCTAATAGCCTGTTTCTACATACGAAGATAGGGCAGGTATTTCTAGGTTCAGAATCATCCAGGTTAAAGCAGCAGTTTGAAATTATGGCAAAACTAGAAAATTTACCATCATATCTTAAAAGCAGCGAAATTCACTATATAGATTTAAGTAATCCTGATGTATATTTAATTCAAAAGTACTAGTTAAGAGTAAAAGATCATCAAAAATCTGTACATACACTGATTTAATTTTATTACCTTGACAGTTGATTCGGTAATTTTTTGGAGGATAGTTAGGTTTATGTGTTTAATAATTACAAAAACTTTAATATTTCAGCCAAATTAAATTACCCAGATGATAATAAATTGAGTTAAGCTACTAAATTAAATTCTGTATAAGAAAACCAAGCGCGGAAACTTAGATGTACGCCCATGTCTTTAAAGAAAAAAATCGTTAGTACTTTCAATAATGAAGTTAACTATAATAATTCTGAGTTACCCTTAGCTTTAGGAAATAATTCTTTAGGTGGCGGGATGGGGATGCCTTTTAGAAACAATAGTAGTTCCCAAATTCCCAAAGAAGAAATTAGGAGTAATAAAATAGTGCCGAGTAATGTCGCCAAGATTAAGGTAATGGGAGTGGGTGGTGGCGGCTGTAATGCTGTCAATCGCATGATCGAAAGCCAAGTATCGGGTATTGAATTTTGGGCAATAAATACCGATGCTCAAGCTCTGGATAATGCTCAAGCACCTCAGAAGCTACAGATTGGGCAAAAAATCACTAGAGGTTTAGGGGCGGGAGGTAATCCCGCTATTGGACAAAAAGCAGCAGAGGAGTCACGGGATGAATTGGCTCATGCTTTAGAAAACACGGATTTAGTTTTTATTACCGCTGGCATGGGAGGAGGTACAGGTACTGGAGCAGCACCGATCGCAGCAGAAGTAGCCAAAGAAATGGGGTGTCTTACCGTGGGAGTTGTAACTCGTCCCTTTACCTTTGAAGGCAGAAGACGCACTAAACAGGCAGAAAAGGGAATCGAAGCTTTTCGCAGTCGGGTAGACACTTTAATTGTTATTCCCAACAATCAGTTATTATCAGTGATATCTCCTGAAACTCCTGTTCAAGAGGCTTTTGGCGTAGCCGATGATGTCTTGCGCCAGGGTGTACAAGGAATTTCAGATATTATTACAATTCCTGGTTTAATTAACGTTGACTTTGCCGATGTTCGAGCAATTATGGCAGATGCAGGTTCGGCATTAATGGGAATTGGCATGGGTTCAGGCAAGTCTCGCGCTAGAGAAGCTGCGATCGCTGCGGTTTCTTCTCCTTTGCTAGAAGCATCAATTCACGGTGCTAAAGGTGTGGTAATTAATATTACAGGCGGGTATGACCTGACGCTTCACGAAGTCAACGCTGCTGCCGACAGCATTTATGAGGTAGTTGATGAAGATGCCAACATCATTTTTGGGGCTGTAATTGATGAAAGCATGGACGGCGAAGTTAGGATTACAGTTATTGCCACGGGATTTGATGGTGAAACGGAAGAGTTTGAACTAGAAGAGCCACAGGCACAGGCACAGGTAGAACCTAGAAAAAGCTTTCAGACTATGGCAGCAGCGCCCCAGCCAGAGAGAAGCAAAGTTAAGGAAAGCGATCGCAGTCGCATCGAAATTCCTGACTTTTTACAGCGAAGACGCTTTCCTAAAAACTAAACTGGCAACAGAGACTTATGACCCAGGTAGCTCTAACTATTGCTGGTTCTGATAGTGGTGGAGGGGCGGGAATTCAAGCCGATCTAAAAACTTTTGCTATGCACTGTGTTCATGGTGCTAGCGCAATTACCTGCGTTACGGCTCAAAATACTCTTGGGGTGAATCGAGTCGAGGCGATGAGCGCAGCAACGGTTACGGCTCAAGTTGAAGCGGTAACTGCGGATTTAACGGTTCAAGCCGTTAAAACAGGAATGTTATTAAACCCTGAGATTATTGTTGCCGTTGCTCAGTTGGTAGACAAATATAGCTTTAAACAGTTAGTAGTAGATCCTGTAATGGTTTCTCGCACAGGAGTACAGCTAATTGACGATCGGGCGATCGCTTCTTTACGAAATCAACTGATTCCTCAAGCTCTAATTGTTACTCCTAACCGCTATGAAGCCCAAATACTCAGTGGTTTGACTATCAGCAGTCTTGAGCAACTTAAGCAAGCGGCGATCGCCATTCATCGTAGCTCAGGAGCTAAAGCAATTTTGGCTAAAGGAGGAGGTTTGTCTGGTAATGAGCAGGGAGTAGACGTTTGGTATGATGGTCAAGAACTTAAAATTCTGTCAACTAAAACGATTGACACTAAAAATACTCATGGCACAGGCTGTACTCTCTCCGCCGCAGTCTGTGCCAATTTGGCTTTAGGTAAAAATTTATGGTCGGCAGTAGTTGATGCTAAACAATACGTCACCATCGCTTTGATACATTCTTTAGATATTGGTGCGGGCAATGGTCCTGTCGGTCATTTTTTCCCTTTATTAAACTCAGATTGAGCAAAAATAAATATTAGGCTAAACGGCACATACGTGAAATGAACTTAGCGACTAAAATTGAGGCAATTATTTACATTAAAGGCAGACCACTTTCGGTTGAAGAAATATTTGCCTGTCTCCATCATCAAGACGTAGAATCGAGCAAAATGTCTCAAAGCGATCGCGAATTAATTGAAGACGGATTGATTGAATTAATGAGTGATTATGCCCATCGCAGCAGTGCCTTAGAAATTATAGAAACAACCGCAGGTTACAGCCTACAGCTCAAAAATGACTACGAATATTTGCTGCAAGAATTAGTCCCAGCCGAGTTGGGCAAGGGAGCATTACGAACCTTGGCAGCAGTTGCCCTCAAAAATCCCATACTTCAAACCGAATTAATCGATTTGCGAGGCAGCAGTGCCTATCAGCAGGTCTCTGAACTAGTCAAGCTAGGTTTCATCCGTAAACGAGAACAAGCAGACGGTCGTTCCTACTGGCTAGAGGTGACTAATAAATTTCACCAATACTTTGAAATCAGTAACATGGCTATATCTTAGCCACTTTACCCCCTGTTTTTTACTAGCGGTTAGGACTAAAATTGTGTCAAAGTATAAAGAGCGTACATCCATAATTGGGTAACGAATGATATTTAACTTTGATTTTTTAAACTCTGAATCACAAGAGCAAAGCTACAATACCTTGATGCAGTATTTGCGTCAGCAACACCCCGAAGTTCTAGCACAGATTGCTTCGTCTGCTAGCCCAGATGTCAAGCAAATCATTTCCCAAAATGTGCAGGGTTTAGTCGGGATGCTTCCCGCAGGCGACTTTAATGTCAAGGTAACTACAGATCGAGAAAATTTAGCTCATTTACTGGCCTCGGCGATGATGACGGGCTACTTTTTATGCCAAATGGAAAAGAGAATGGACTTAGAGGAAAGCTTGTTAGATTCATCTGCAAATCATTCCTTATCAGATGATTCCTCCGAATCTGAACTTTAAGAGCGATTAAAAATTTGGCTCTGGTTTTACAAAAAATAGACCAAAGAAAATTGTCCTTATTATTTTGATAAGAACTATAAATTAATTGCCTCGATCGGCATAGGATTTGGCTTCACTACTATGACGAAAATATCTTGCTGAAAACCGTTTAACCGCCTTTAGCAAAGGTAAGCATAATCAAAACTGATAAAGCCATGCCTGGACTAAGTAAGAGGACTAAAGTAAGTAATTCGTGGGATGTCATAATCGTAATGGTTCTGTATCGCGTCGTAATATATACTAAAATTTTTTATCTCTATTTATAGACTAACTATAAAATCCCCTATAGTTGGCTGGATTAAATGTTTTATTCACAATTGTAAAGTAATAAGGTTGTGGACAAATAACGATTTATAGACTAAGGTGCTGCTATTTTTTTAGTTTAGTAATAATGTATTTTTACCTAAAAGCTTTTTTGCGTTAACTCTACTTAATTAATCTTGAGAATACGCAGCTTTTTTTGCCACAAAATATAATAAAATACCTACTTGACAGCGAAAAACTCATTAACTCATTTTTTTAAAAAGTTGCATTTAATCTTAGTGTCTCTAAATCACAAACTAATTAAATATGTGAATAAACACTAAGCTATATTTCAAAGCTTATTAAAACTTAATAAATATCGGGGAGATACCTCTCTCTGGTAGACTTTTGACTTGAGTGGACATCGCATTGGAAAAGAAATTTAACAATAAGCAATAGGGAGGAAAACCTTGCTGGAAACAACCCTCGGTTTGGAAATCATTGAGGTAGTAGAACAAGCTGCCATTGCCTCTGCTAAGTGGATGGGGAAAGGCGAAAAAGATACTGCTGATGAAGTCGCAGTAGAAGCAATGCGCGAACGCATGAACAAAATTAACATGCGCGGTCGAATCGTAATTGGGGAAGGAGAGCGAGATGATGCTCCTATGCTTTATATTGGCGAAGAGGTGGGTATTTGTACTCGCCCAGATGCCAAAAGTTATTGCAATCCTGATGAACTAATCGAAATCGATATTGCAGTCGATCCTTGTGAGGGAACTAATCTAGTCGCATATGGACAAAATGGGTCTATGGCGGTTTTGGCAATTTCCGAAAAGGGTGGACTATTTGCTGCACCCGACTTTTACATGAAAAAGCTAGCAGCACCTCCATTGGCTCAAGGTCATGTTGATATTAACAAATCTGCTACCGAAAATCTGAAAATTCTCTCAGACTGCCTCAATCGTTCTATTGAAGAACTAGTAGTAGTCGTGATGGATCGTTCTCGTCACCAAGATCTGATTAAAGAAATTAGAGATGCAGGAGCTAGAGTTAGATTAATTGCCGATGGTGATGTCTCTGCGGCTATTTCCTGCGCTTTTTCTGGCTCAAATATTCATGCTTTGATGGGTATCGGCGCTGCTCCCGAAGGAGTCATTTCTGCTGCTGCTATGCGCTGTTTAGGTGGACACTTTCAAGGACAGTTAATTTATGACCCTGCTGTGGTCAAAACTGGCTTGATTGGTGAAAGCAAAGAAAGCAATCTTGCTAGACTAGAAGAGATGGGAATTAAAGATCCAGATAAAGTGTATGGCGCTGAGGAACTTGCTGGTGGTGAAACAGTTTTATTCGCTGCTTGTGGTATCACTCCTGGTACTTTGATGAACGGCGTTCGCTTTTTCAAAGGTGGTGCTAGAACTCAAAGTTTAGTCATCTCCTCTCAATCTAAAACTGCCCGTTTTGTCGATACAGTACATATGTTCGGTCAGCCAAAATCTTTACAATTGAGATAAAGTACTGGTTCAGATTCTAGCCAGGACATAGGTTACAATTTGCTTATGGCTTAAGATATGTAAACCCTGGTTAAGTAAGAGCATATTTGGCATGGTAAGGCTGTATAAATTGATAAGGTGAAAGGCAACTAGTAAAAAAAAGGAATCTTTTACTGTTGCCTTTTTCTTACCTAAATTTTGAATAAAAAACTTGATAAAGATAAAACTATCAAATATTAAAAAATCTTTTGCTTTGATTTTTACCTAGGTCATTTAGTTGAAGCAAAATTGGCAAAAAACATAATGAATATTGTAGTTGTTGGTTTAAGTCACAAAACTGCTTCTGTGGAAGTGCGCGAGAAACTAAGCATCCCAGAAGCACAGATTGAAGAAGCGATCGCCTTACTGAAAAGCTATCCACACATCCAGGAAATAGCGATCATTAGTACCTGCAATCGTCTAGAAATTTATGGCGTAGCTACAGACATCGAGCAAGGAGTGAGAGAGATTAGCCAGTTTTTGGCAGACAAAGCTAAAGTTAGCTTACGGGAGCTTCGTCCTAATCTATTTACGCTTTTAAGAGAAGATGCTTTGCGCCATCTAATGCGAGTCTCGGCTGGTTTAGAAAGCTTAGTTTTGGGCGAAGGGCAAATATTGGCTCAGGTTAAAAAGACTCACAAGCTAGGACAGAAATATAATGGTTTAGGCAGATTACTAGACCGTTTATTCAAACAGGCAATCTCGGCGGGTAAAAGAGTCCGCAATGAAACTAGTATCGGTACGGGTGCAGTTTCGATTAGCTCTGCTGCAGTAGAGCTAGTTTATACCAAAGTGGATAATTTACCAGACTATAACATTACCATTATTGGAGCTGGTAAAATGGCTTGCTTGCTAGTCAAGCATTTGCTATCTAAAGGAGCAACCAAAATCTCCATCGTTAATCGTTCTCATCGTCGGGCGCAAGAACTGTGCAGTAATTTTGCTCAGGCTGAACTGGCTATTTATCCCCTCGATGAAATGATGCAGGCGATCGCCAATTCAGATTTAGTGTTTACTAGCACGGGAGCGACTCAGCCTATATTAGACCGCGCCAAGTTAGAGGCTCATCTAACTTTAGACAGAGACTTGATGCTGGTGGATATTTCGGTTCCGCGCAACGTTGCATCTGATGTTAGCGAAGTAGGTTGCGTGAGTGCCTATAATGTCGATGATCTCAAAGCAGTAGTAGCAGCCAACCAAGAGAGCCGACGCAAAATAGCCCAGGAAGCTGAAGGCATTATTGAACAAGAAGTTGCTAACTACATCCTCTGGTGGCGATCGCTAGAAACAGTCCCGACTATTAGCTGTTTACGTAGCAAGGTAGAAACTATTCGCGAACAAGAAATGGAAAAAGCTCTGTCTCGCTTGGGTTCGGAGTTTGGGGAAAAGCATCAAGAAGTAATTGAAGCTTTAACCAGAGGCATTGTGAATAAGATTCTCCATGAGCCGATGGTGCAGCTAAGAGCGCAGCAGGATATTGAAGCGCGTCGTCACTGTTTGCGATCGCTGCAAATGCTGTTCGATCTCGATACTACAGAAGAGCAATATAGCTAGGATTATCGACAACTGAATGCGCGATCTAGTCTTTGTTTTGACTAGGTTGCGTTTTTCTTATCTAGCTTAAGACTAACTAGAGCAGCGATCGCTTCGGCTAGAATGCTAATCAGTCGATATAGGGCAACTGCTGCGATTTCGGCGGGAAACTGGGAATTATCTAAAAGCCCATAAGCGGTAACTTCAAATACCCCCAATCCTCCTGGTGCGCCTGGGACAACTAAGCCAAGTAGCCAAGCAAAACTAAAGGCGGTAAATAGTTGTGGAATCTGCTGCCATGTTACAGACTGTAAAGACACAAAGGTTAGAATAAATCCAATTCCACGAAAGATAACAAATCCTATTTCTCCCAGAAAAGGAAGAAGCGGATATTTGGTTAATTTAATTACTTCGGCTGCGCTTGGAAAGTTAGCCGTAGGCATTGCATCGGCTTTAGTTTTACTACGGCTTAAACGATACAGCAAAGCATTGAGAATGCGAGGCTGAATACCTATCAAGACTGCCGTTAGGCTTGCTAACTGTAGCCAAAAAGTCCTTACAGCATAGACTCTATCCCCGTCTAAGCTGCTGCTAATGATGCCAATAAGTAAAGCTGCCGCTGCCATTAGTAATGGCTCTAATAAAACGCTAAGAGTTGCTGCGCTTTTTGAACCCCCTTGATTAGCTACTGTGGTAATTCTGCCGTAAAAATGCCAAATATTGCCTGGAGAGTATTTGGCAATGTTGGTTAGTAAATAGACTCTGATGCCTTGTTTAACTCCCAGAGGCTGCTTAAAAATAGCCAGAATCCATGTCCAAACCCAACCCGACCAAACATGAGCCATGATGATTATGGTTAAGGCGATCGCCAACATCAGCCAGCCTCGACCATCAACACGAACTACTGCTACTTCAGCAAAGCGATCTTTGACTGTCTTGAGCAGAAAAAATAAAACCCCGCCTAAAATAAACCAACGTAGATAAGGTTTAATCTGCGCCAGTACTTTTCTCATTCATTCTTTACTTTAAATACCTAGTCTAGTTTCAACTCTTGCCAAAGATCTAGTAGCTGCTTCCCAATCTGGATTTAATTCAACTGCTTTTTGATAATATTCCCTTGCAGTTGGATATTGTTGCAAATATTCGGCGACAGAACCTTTGCCGTACCAAGCTTCATAGTAATTGGGATTTATAGCTAATGCTTGGTCATAAGAATCTATCGCTTGGTCATATAGTCTAGTTGCCTTTTGAGTGTTACCCAATCCAATTAAAGCAGGGAGATAATCAGGCTTGATGGCGAGCGCTTCATTATAAGCCTCGATCGCTAATTGATATTCTTTTTGCTGGTAGTATAGCTTGCCTAAATTGTTCCACGGAACAAAGCTACGATTAGGATCTAGGGCGATCGCTTTTTTAAAGTCAAAAATTGCTTGCTCAAACTGTTCTAGCCGAGTATACGCCTCACCACGATTGTTCCATAGCCAAACATTTTCAGGCTCAATTTTGATTGCTTCATTATAGGAAGAAATCGCCGCTTCATATTTTTCGAGACTATAGAAAGTTAAAGCTTTACAGTTCCAAAGCTGAGGACTTTGATAATATCTGAGTGCTGTGCTACAGGTTTGCAATGCTGCTTGATAGTCATCCAATTGTCGTTCAGCTTTGGCTTTTTTCAACCAAACCTGTTCAAAGTTTCTTACCTGTCCTGTTGTATTTGGTAGTTTATTTAGTCCATTACTATAATAATCAACCGCTTGCTGATACTGATTTGCTTCTAGTTTGATATCTCCTTTGTAAAATTCCAAAATTGCTACCCTCTGCGCCCATTGGGTTAGCCCAATTATAATCCCCAGACTTAAAACAGGCACAATTAAGAAATATTTATATATTCCTCTAAATCTAGATTTGTGCTTAATTTTCTTAAGATCTTTAACTACTTTATTAAGGGATTGATATCTTTGATTTTTGTCTAGACAGATCATCTTGTCCAAAATTTTGGCAAAGTTAGGACTGATTCTGGCTTTGCGATGCCATAATACTTCTCCAGTGCGAGGATTTTTTTTCCAAGTTTTGGGGGTGAGTTCCTGTTAGTACGTGAATAGCAGTCATACCTAAAGCATAAATGTCACTCACATAAGTTGCTCTTCCAGCAATTTGTTCTGGAGGAATATATCCTGTCTTACTATCAGGAAACGAATGAATCGCTTTATTAACCAAACTAAAATCAACTAAAGCCGTTTTATCCTCGCCATGACGCCTGATGATGCTAGACGGCTTAATATTACCGTGGATAATTTGTTGCCGATGAAACGGATTTAAAGCTGTAGCAGTATCTAGCAAGATATCAATAACCTCACTTTCGGAGAGAATAAACTGATCCTCGACAATTTGCGCCAAACTCTTTCCTTCAATATACTCTTGAACAATATAAATTTTAGATTCGTCAACAAAATATTCGACAATTGCTGGAATTCGGCGATCTCGGTCAATAATTGATAAGTTGTTAAACCCTGACATTATCTCTTGAGTAACTTCAGATAATGATTGCTTCTGAGAATTTTGCAACCTTAATATTTCAAGATAATAACGAGTGCCAGTTTTTTCTAAACTCTTCGCCACATAGGAATACATTCCTCGATCGCCACCTAAATATTTGACCATTTGATATTTATTACCAATAGTCTTACCAATTATTTGCAAGGGAGCAAGATCGCGCAACACTTCGCTGGCATTACGATAGCGTTTGGAAATATTGTCTGCCGTCATGCGATTGACAATTTTTAAGAAAGCTTCACTAATAGCTATTTTTTTATTCCAAGCAACTGTAGAACCAGATTCAGCGTCTTCCCATTCCGTAGGAGACTTATCTGTCATGCCGAAAATCACAGTTTTGCCCAAAGCGTAGATATCGCTACCATAAACTGGCTTACCGTTATTTTGCTCTGGAGGCATATATCCTGGAGTACCAATAATCTGAGTTTGAACTTTTTGCTTGCTAGAGGAAAAAGCCAAAGTACCCATTTCTTTAACAGCGCCAAAATCAATCAAAATCATCTTGCCATCCTGCTTGCGTCTAATTAGATTGGATGGTTTGATATCTCGGTGAATAATTCCCTGATGGTGAACAGATTTTAGAATGCCTAAAATATCAAACAAAAATTGAATTGCTTGAGTTTCGTTAAGCACTTGCCGATGAATTTCTTGCTCGAATTCTTCTCCTTCAACAAATTCTAAGACTAAATAAAATTGTTGGTTTTCTTCAAAATGACCAATAAATTCAGGAATTTGAGGATGTTTTCCCAGCCATTGCAAAACCATAGCTTCTGTTGCTAAACGCTCTTTTGCGCTTGCCCAAACTGAAGCACTGTTAAATTTTGGCTGCAATTGTTTAACTGCACATTTAGTTTGGTTGGCTGAGCGTTTGTCTAATGCTAGATAAGTAGTTGCAAAACCACCACTGCCAAGTTCTCTAACAATATAAAATCTTTGATTAAGCAGATCTCCTGTCTTAAGTGCTTTATAACCATACTCAGCATTACGTTCAGAGTAGTAATTTTCAGATTGGGAAATAGGAATAGTAAAGTCTGAGTCTGACATAACATATCTGAACGCAAGATGTATAAATTGTAGCGAACATTAGCAAAAGATAGCGATTTTACTTTAATTATTGCTAACCGTACCATACAAAAAGATACAGCAAGATGATTAGCTTAATTATCTTTAATTTTGTTACTTTTAAATAAGAAAATTTGTACTAATTATTTTTAATTTTGTTGAACGGAACTGGGGTTTATCTTGCTAAAAAAGCACAAGTTTACGATAATGTCTTTAGGTTAAATTTTAGATCAAATTAATTTTTACCATATTTTGGATTTAAAGACTGTTTCACAATCTTGTTTATGAGCTTTTTTCGCCAATACATAGCACCTTTCGCCGTACTGTTAATTTTTTTGCTGGCTTTATTTGCCGTAAGTGTACGTATCTTTCTCCCTTCAGATATGGCTGCTCCTGCTCCTGTTTCTGGGGAAGATTTGAGTATGGTTATATTTCAGACTAAATCCTGATTTTGGAGTGGACTTATATTATTAAACTTGATTAGCTTGAGGAAAGTAAGGCGATCGATTAAAGACCGAGTTAAATTTAATAACTCGATCGTCTTTGCTTTGCCTGCTTTAAATAAAATAATATGATTTTGCTTTACTTCTTTAAACTAGGCAGATTAGCTACTAATTTTAATTAATGATTGATAATCGATTAATTGCCACCATTCTCTAAGTTCAATTTCTTTAATGTTTTTGCCATTAATTCGCACAAAAAATCGGTTGTTTACGAGAAGATTTAAACTACCTTCTTTGCTGTCGTAGGTGTATTCTTGATGCTTAACTTCTTCTCCACCTGATTTATACTGGATTTTGTCTAAAGTGTAGAGCGGTAGGTCAGTAATCTCTGCCAGTTTTTTACTAAGGGTAGACTTTCCTGCTCCAGTATTTCCAAATACAGCTACCTTTTTCATTGCTCCAATTGTATTTAGTTTTATGAATACAGCTATCTTATAGAAGCTTGTAAGATTCAACTTCTAAGACAGAGCCAATCATAGCGATCGTCATCACGTCCTCACGAATTTTTCCTTTGATCTCTACCTTAATTCCTTCCTGTTTTAATTCGGTAGCGGGATCTTTGAGTTCATAGGTAGTACCGTCTTCTGCTACTAATGCCCACGTACCAAAGCCAAATCCTTTTTTTTCAACTGTTCCAGTTACGGTCATTTCTCACTGCCTCGCCAATAAAAAACTGAGTTCTAAATTATCTTAACAACTTAGAACTCAGTATTTACGATCTAGTCTCTAGCTAAATAAGAGCGAGAATTTAGGTTTTTAGAAGTCAAAGAAATTACAGATTGGTATCTTTATCCTTCATTCTTTAAAGACTTACTCGTTGCTTTTCCTTTTGGCTAGCTAAATATGCCAAACCCAAACAGATACAAGCATTAACTAGTAGATAACCACGAGCGATCGCACCACTGCCTAAGAGCCAGATACCAGGATCGGCAAAAGCACTTACTCCTAAACAAGCAGCAACACCAATGCTAGAGCCAATAGCAAACCATTTAAGGCTAGGATGTCCGAGTAATAAAGCTATCAAGATAAAAGGAATTAAAGCACTGGCAAACAAGGGATTAAGATTAGCGTTGCCAAAAACAACGTTGCCCAATTCAGGAAGCGAGCTGCCAAATAGACGCATTGGCCACTGTGGTAAATCGAACCAATATAGTCCCTGAAGGAAAAATAAGCCAGAACTACCAAAAATTAGACCGCCGTTTAAACCAAAGGTAAAAGGAATATAGTTTCGTAAGAACCAAGCTAGTAAATAAGAACCAATTACCATACCCAGTTTAGGTAACAAAGCCACTGCACCACCATCAATCCAAAAACCGAGATTGAGATAGCCACTCTTACGCAACCAGCGGAAGAAATCGTTAAAGGTAATTTTGCCTTTAAGAGCTAGCTGAACTGCTGCATTGGCATCCAAATGTCCCGAGCCGAAATGATTGAGATGATCTTCTTGTACCTTGCGAGAAGATTGTTTGAGAACTTCTAAAATTTCTTCAGGGGTATCAACACCAGTCGCTCTAATCAAAGCAGCTACTCCAGCTACATGAGGTGCAGCCATGCTAGTTCCCTGGAAACCAACAAACACAGATTCACCCGTTGTCGGATCTACGGTATTTTGAATAATTTTGCCTGTTTCGCTACCGCCAGGAGCGGAAATATCTATTCCTGCACCAAAGTTAGAGTAAGGAGCTTTGTCACCCGCAGCATCAGTTGCCGAAACGCTAATTACATCAGGATAGCGAGCAGGATAGGACGAGGCGTTACGTCCTTCATTTCCAGCAGCGGCAACAATTACTACCCCTTTGTTGTGGGCATATTTAATCGCTTCTGCCATCATGTTGCTAGCGCCACCACCACCTAAACTCATATTGATGACATCAGCACCATTATCCGCAGCAAATTTGATTGATTCGGCAATATCGGCAATTGTTCCACCACCGCTACCAGAAAGAACTTTGAGCGGCATAATACTGGCTTCATAAGCAATACCTGCTACACCATAGCCATTATTGGTAGACTGGGCGATCGTTCCTGCTATGTGAGTACCGTGTCCATTGTCGTCACTAGCATCATCTTTATTGTTGACAAAATCGTAGCCTTGAACAAACTTAGTTAGCTTTAAATCGGGGACTTGACTCACTCCCGTATCAATCACCGCAACAGTTACTCCTGCTCCTTTGGATTCATCCCAGGCTTGTTCTACATTAATATTACGGAAGTTCCATTGCTTAGTGTATTCAGGATCGTTGGGAACAGCAAAAGCTTTATATAGATAATTAGCTTCAATATATTCAGTATCTTTACTTAAAGGCGATCGCTTTAATTCTTTGAGGGTTTTTTTTGTCACCTTCAACAATGTAAATGCGATCGTCAATTGAAAAAATACTGTTTAGATCGACCTGTTGATTGTATTTTAATGATAGTGCTTGGATTTCTTCGCTAATTTTAGCGATCGGCACTTCTTCTTTAAAATCTACAATAATTGAGTCAAATTCTCCTTGTTGTGCCAGTCTTTGAAAATTGAACAAAGCGAATCCAATTCCCAAAACAAATAAGCACAGCAGCACTAGCTTTTTCATGGCTACTTCTAAATAAATGTTATTTTCTTATTTACTAAGATAACGTAACTCTTATATAACAATTGTTTATGTAGATAATCTTTAATTTAAGAATTAGCTGAAGCAATAATTTACCTTGACATGATTCTGAAATTTAAGCGATCGCTCAATTTACGCAATAGACCTACTTGGTCTTGGGAAGGTGAAGTGCTGTTCACTTGAAGGAACATTAACTGGCTTAAATCTGTCTTAGGTAAGATAAAATCTTGTTTGTTTTTATATTTAACTCATTACTTTTATAAAAAAATAATTAAGCGCTTCTTTAATTAAAATTTTATTATATTTATTTACATATATTGATTAATTTTAAATGTATTAATTGACTTAATAACTTAACAATCTTTTTTAACAGTGAAAACTATTATTACTCAACTATTTTTAGCAATTATTTTTACAATACCAATAGGGTGTGGCACTAATCAAAATTACCAATTGCAAGCCAGGGAAATTGAAGAAATAAATCTTCGTCAAAATCTTCAAGCTATTCAAAAAACTAGAGAATTGAGTAAAAATATCAACATTACTCAAGAACAAATAGCTAATCAAGATATTGTCAAGCCAATTTCTTTTAAAGAATTGATTGAATATTTACCTCAACTACCTCCAGGATGGGTAGCGGGTGAAGTAACTGGAGAAACAAATTCTTTAGGCAGCTATAGTATCTCTCAAATCAGTCAAACTTATACTCAAAAAGAAAAAAAATTACCGTTAGTATTTTTGACTGGGCGTTTACTTCTGCGCTCTATGCTCCATTTTTGCTGACTACCGAGTTCAGCCAAGAGTCAACGGAGGGCTATAATAAAGGAGTCAAAATTGGCGATATTTTAGGCAGGGAAGAATACACCTACGACAGCAAAGAAGGTAGTTTAAATCTTCTCGTAAACAACCGATTTTTTTGTGCGAATTAATGGCAA
>Ga0181468_100053_pt1 | contig 16818 bp, 17 predicted proteins | sample InSIn1SAF170_2_FD_119080 | JGI IMG/M metagenome (GOLD analysis project Ga0181468, IMG submission 119080) | Clean room microbial communities from NASA Spacecraft Assembly Facility at Jet Propulsion Laboratory, Pasadena, California, USA -... ... | reverse complement strand
TCCTCCTCATCCTCTTCAGTGGCTTATTACTCTAGGGAAGGTCACGACAGATTGGAAGGCCCTAGAGATGGAGTGGGATGATGAGAAGACAGGGAGGCATGAGAAGATACGAGGACAGCACACATATCCGCCTCAAACTATTTTAGATCATCGAATGCAAGTAGTCTTCTAGAAGGGAGACGTAGAGTGGGCAGTGGAGCTCTGTGCATCAGAGGCGGGGACTACAGGGCAGACAGTGCACCGAGAGATACCATCCATCCTTGACCAGTATGCCACAGTGTTTGGGGAGATTCTACTACAACAGCCACCGGACCAGGGGTTTGAGCACACCATTGAGCTTGAGCAGGGCATACAGGCAGTGATTACTACACCCTATAGGCATCCCATGGCCTATCAGGATGAGAATGAATGGGCCATTCAGGAGTTCCTGGCTCTTGGGCACATTCGAATGAGCACGAATCCTTTTGCTTCCTTCGTGGTGCTAGTGAAGAAGAAGGACAACACATTGAGGATGTGCATTGACTACAAGGCCCTGAACAAGAATACCCTGAAGAATAGGTACCCCATACCTAGGATCGATGAGTTGATGGATGAATTGAGAGGAGCACAATTCTTCTCAAAGATTGATTTGAGATCTGGGTACAATCAGATTCGCGTGAGTGAGCAGGACATTCCCAAGCCCGCCTTCAGGTGTCACTATGGGCACTTTGAGTTTTTGGTGATGCCCTTTGGGCTAACCAACGCCCCAGCTACATTCCAGTCTTGCATGAATCACATCTTCCACAATCACTTAAGGAAGTTTGTGTTGGTGTTCTTTGATGATATTCTCATTTACAACAGTTCTTGGGAGGAGCATCTCCAGCACATTGAGATAGTGTTGCGCATCTTGGAGGAGCAGCAGCTCTATGCCAAGCTCTTCGAGTGTGAGTTTGGGTTGATGGAGATGTTGTACTTGGGACACATCATAGGGGTGGATGGAGTGAGAGTCCACGAGGAGAAGATCTGGGCCATCAGAGATTCGCCGGAGCCGAGGAACGTGACAGAACTTCAAGGATTCATTGGCATTTGTACTTACTACGAGATGTTCATCAAGGTTTTCTCACAGCTTGTTGCACCTCTGACAGATCTAAAGAGGAAGGGGGCATTCAGTTGGTTGGATATAGCACAGTGAGCCTTTGACAGGCTCAAGGAGGTTATGAGTAGTTGCCCAGTGCTTGTATTGCTGGATTTTTCGCAACCATTTTTTTTGGAGTGTGATGCGTCGGGAAAGGGGATTGGCGCCATGTTGATGCAAGGAGGTCACCCTATAGCCTTTGAGATCTGGAAGCTCCTTCTGCATGAGAGGTTGTATTCTATATATGACAAGGAGATGCTAGCCATTATGGGTGCATTGGCCAAATTCCGGCAGTATTTAGTGGGTAACAGGTTCAGGGTGAGGACTGATCACAACAGGCTCAAGTTCTTTTTGGAGCAAAAACAACTACAGGAGAGGTAGCAGAAGTGGATCAATAAGATCCAAGAGTATGACTTTGACATTGAGTATGTCAAGGGTAAGAAAAACATGGTAGTAGATGCCCTTTCACGTAGACCAGCCACATTGTCTCTTATGAGCTTGGACACAGACTGGAGGGCTTGACTCTTAGTAGAGTACTCCAAGGACAAATTTGCATGTGAGATTCTGGATGGGTAGGTGGCAGATGACAGGTACAGGGTAGTCGATGAGATCATCTACTATAGGGACCGGATCTTCTTGACTAAGGGATCTCAGCTCAAGAAGAAGATACTTCAGGAATCACATGATTCACCATTGGCTGGCCATTAGGGGTTTACCAAAACCTACAGGGCCACTAGAGAGAGGTTCTCATGGAAGGGCCTCAAGGAGGATGTACTCCAACATATCCGAGAGTGCGATATTTGCTAGAGGAACAAGGGCGATGTGAGCCATCCCGCAGGATTATTGCAACCTCTTCCCATTCCGGAGGTGAAATGGGAGTGTATTTCGATGGACTTCATCACAGGGTTTCCCATGGTGCAGGGCAAGGATTGTATCTTTGTCATCGTTGATCGACTAACAAAGTATGCACAATTTTTCACCATATCCGCACACTACACAGCAGCGTAGGTGGCCGAGCTATTCTTCAAAGAGGTCTTTAGGCTACATGGTCTTCCTAAGACCATCATCAGTGACAGGGACAAGCATTTCATGGGCAGGTTTTGCAGGAGCTTTTTCAATTGGTGGGGATGGAGTTGACACTGAGTACCAGTTATCACCCACAAATGGATGGGTAGATAGAGATAGTTAACAAGTGGTTGGAGGGCTACTTGCGTAACTATGTCAGTGGGCAGCAGCGAGCATGGCTGAAGTGGCTACATTTGGGGGAGTACTACTACAACACTACACATCACATGTCCATTGGTATGTCACCATTCTATGCTTTGTATGGATATCATCCTTTATCTTTTGTTGACGTGATGTTTGGTGCTAGCAAGGCTCCGAAAGCTAAGATTTTGATCCAAGAGAGTCAAGATATCCTCCGAGCTCTCAAGGATAATATGACTATAGTGCAGAACCACCAGAAGCTGTATGCTGACAGGGGTCGGGTGGAGAGACAGTTTGAGGTAGGGGACTTGGTCTACCTATGATTACAACCATACCGACAGTCGTCACTAAAGCATAAGGGAGATGAGAAGCTCAAGCCCAAATTTTATTGGCCATGCAGGGTGATACACAGGATTGGACAGGTTGCGTATGAATTGGAGCTGCCGCAAGGCAACAAGATTCATAACGTTTTTCATGTATCATGCTTGAAAAAGGCATTGGGGCAGCAAGTGACAGAGACAGATGAGCTACCACCCACAGATGATGTGGTGCATTTGGTGTTGCAGCCAGAGGCTATTATTGATACCAGTGAGAGGCAGCTGCCGAGCAGGACTTTTCGGGAATTCTTGGTGAGGTGGAAGAATTTACGGGATGAGGATGTCACTTGGGAGAGTGAGAAAATTTTGCAGCATCCATCACTTCAGTTGCTTGAGGACAAGCAACATTTTTCCGAGGGAGACTATAATATTCCTAATTAGCCATGGCTAATTGGAATATTAAATTTTGCTCAATTTTTCCTTCTATAGTTATTTATAAATAAAAAGGTGAGGAAAGGGGGACATAACTCACTTTTTGAATAAAGTCACTCCCTAGTAGCACAACGTTGTAACTTAAAAGGGGAGCCAAGGGGGCCAAGGGACCCACGTAGACACTTGGAGAGACTGCACAGATGGAAAAGGAGCATGTGGCAAGGGAGAGGCTACGTTGGAGGAGGTGGGCCTTAGGGTTTTGAGAGAGGCCAACGCTATAAAGGAGAGAGGATCCTCCTCATTTTGGCATTCGATTATGTTGCATTTGAGCTAGTCATTTCGACTTAGAGCATGCTGGTTGTTCAGCCTGTCTGTGGCACTGTTAAGTGCATTGAGTGTCTCCGTTCGGAGATCTCACCCTTAGCCCTGGGGGACTTCGAGTGCCCACTTGGGCAAGGTAGTTTCATCAGTATTTTGCAGGAGGAGTGATCTCTGGAGTTGAGGAGGAACTGAGCATTTTGATGACTACGCAATCTTGAGAGAGGAGGAAGCAGTCTCTTTGGGTAGGAGCTCCGAATTGGGTTTATGTGGAGGATTTGAGCTTGGAGATTGAGCAAGGGATCAACGCTGGCATATTGGAGGATTTTGGCATAGTTTCGGGTAGAGTTTTGGAGGATTCTCTTCAAGGGCAATGTAGAGCCTTGAGGGATAGCGTAGATGCTCAAAGGGGTGATTTTCGAGGGTCAGCTATTTTAGGAAAGCTTTCTGGGATTTTCTGGGTTTATTGAGCAGAGGTTGATTCCAGAGTTTCAACATTTTTTGAGGAGGGGAATAGCCCCAAATCGTCACTTGATTCCAGTAGTAGCAGTAGCACAACAGTTCTCCGGCAGCTTGGACACAGTTCAGAGAGAGGCCATTTCCTTACCATTTTGAGTGTATTTCTTCACTTTCCTTTTGCAAGTCAAGGTGCTATCTTTCTGACCACCTCTTGTACTCTTTCCATTACTCAGTATAACTAAATGGCTTAGCATTTCTCTCTGCATTTCTTGAGTATCTGCTTATATTCCATGTATACATTATTGTATGTTGCACTACTGTTATTTCTTTTTATCTCTTTGACCTTCCCAGCTACTATACCACTTGTGTGTTTTCTCCTATACTCTTAGACAGAGTCTAGAAAGGACCAGGTAGCCTCCAAATCTCGTCCTTTTTTCAGAGGCAACATATCTCGTAAACTCCCTCCTAGTCCATCTCTAGTTGGAGTTTGCTTGTGTTTGAGGGATGCCCCTGATAAGGGATATTACAGTTGTATCAGAGCATAGATCTGGCTCAGCGCGTGGAGCTAGCAGTCTACGACATTGAGGGAGAAGCCCTACATCTATCACAAAGGTAGGAAATACAAAGATATTGAGCGTAGGTTTGACAACACCTACAGAGAGGGAGACTGTGTTTGGGTGGTGGACACAGAATAGGAGGAGCCTGTGGTGAACACAGAATAGGAGGAGCCTATGGTGGATGCATAGTAGAAGGATCTGATGGTAGATGAGGAAGGGAAGAGATTTGCAGACATGCTCCTCAAATCACTGCAAAATCTATCGAGGCAGATTGAGGTGATGGGGTAGAGATTCACGGCGGTGGAGGCTAGACAGCGTGAGAACCCATGGGTTTTCTAGGTTGGTGAGGGATCGGGTACATCCAAGCATTTACCAAAGCAGGGTACCACTCAACGTGATACTACTCAGCAGATGGCCTCACATGCCCCTACATGCTCTACCATGCCCAATTTCCTAGGAGCAAACACGGAGGCCGGAGCCCAGCAGGAGGCAGAGCCCGGTCATATGGGCGATTATTTTGCGGAGTACCAGGTCTATGGGTAGGAGTTCAGGGATGCTCTCTCATTTAGAGACTTTGTTCAGCTCTAGTAGGATAGTAGACCCCGCGACCATCACAGAGGATACTGGCATTGTCATGATGGAGACATCCACCGCATAGCTAATAGATTCCACTTACCTACGTTTGATGACTCAGCAAACAATTCGTCAAAGTCTTGGTTGGAGAAGCTGGACATCTATTTCTAGCTTAACCAAATGTCGGAGACAGAGGCCATCAAGGTGGCGACATTACATTTGGATGGTGAGGCCCAGGACTGGTGGTTCCATGGGATGGTTACACTCGGACACTCCATAGTGACGACATATGCCGAGGTCACAAGGAGATTGATAAAGAGGTTTGATTGGAGGGATTCAGAACAACACTTTGTTGAGATGACAAGGTTCAAACAGATCGGGAACCCAGAGACCTACATTGCAGACTTCTTGAGGGTTTCAGTGATGGTGCTAGATCTATCTGCAGAATGGAGGATCTACACGTTTGTTGAGGGGTTAGCAAAGCCAATTCGGGGTCTAATCACATCCACTATACCAGCCACACTCCAGGATGCTATTAGCAGGACTTACAGGATGCCTTACCCAGGACCCAAACATTTCACCCCTAGAGATAGGCTTTCCAGCTTAAGGGGAAGGATGTGAGGATTTCACCTCAAAAGGGGAATCTAAGACAAGAACATATTGATGATGATGCCAGGAGAGATCTGAAGAAGAAGCGTTTGTGCTTTACCTATTAGGAGCCATGGGCACCGGGACATAGATGTGCTGGCAAAGCACATTTTATTGAGGTCTTCTCTGAGAGCAGCAGGGAAGAGGATGAGGAGGATGATATGGAGGTAGGAGATAGTCATGCTTCACAGGATCCTTTGCCACCTCCACCACTAGCAGCAGGTGGTGCAGCTTTTGCACCTACCAGAGGGGCCCTTGCAGCATTGCAAGGAGTTCCCAAGTATTTGACGCTGCGTGTACGAGGGACAGTACATGGCCAACGAGTATCAGTTTTGGTTGACAGTGGGGCAACCCATAACTTCATTGATGCACAAATGGTTGAGCGGAGAGATATACAAACAAAGAGCTTCAATGGCTTTTTAGTTTTGGTCCCAGGAGATCAAACCATGGTGTGTGCTTGTTATGTCCCAGAGTTATCAGTGACGATGGGCACCTACACACTGCTGACCACTTTTTTGTGGTCAATATTCTGGACACCAACATGATGCTGGGTGTTCAGTGGCTTATTACTCTAGGGAAGGTCACGACAGATTGGAAGGCCCTAGAGATGGAGTGGGATGATGAGAAGACAGGGAGGCATGAGAAGATACAGGGATAGAACACATATCTGCCTTAGACTGTTTCGGCTCATCGGATAGAGGCAGTCTTCCGAAAGGGAGACGTAGAGTGGGTAGTGGAGCTACATGCATCAAAGGTGGGGACTACAAGGTAGACAGTGCACCCAGAGATACAGTCCATCCTTGACTAGTATCCCATAGTGTTTGGGGAGATTGAGCACACCATTGAGCTTGAGCAAGGTATACAAGCAGTGATTACTACCCCCTATAGGCATCCCAAGGCATATCGGGATGAGATTGAGTGGGCCATTCAGGAGTTGCTGGCTCTTGGGCACATTCGACCAAGCACGAGTCCTTTTGCTTCTTCATTGGTGTTGGTGAAGAAGAAGGATGGCATATTGAGGATGTGCATTGACTACAGGGCCCTGAACAAGAAGACCCTGAAGAACAGGTACCCCATACCTAGGATTGATGAGTTAATGGATGAGTTGAGAGTAGCACGGTTCTTCTCAAAGATTGATTTGAGATCTGGGTACCATCAGATTCGCGTGAGGGAGCAGGACATTCCTAAGACCGCCTTTAGGTGTCATTATGGGCACTTTGAGTTTTTTAGGATGCCCTTCGGGCTAACCAATGCCCCAGCTACATTCCAGTCCTACATGAATCACATCTTCCACAGTCACTTAAGGAAGTTTGTGTTGGTTTTCTTTGATGATATTTTCATTTACAGCAGGACTTGCGAGGAGCATCTCTAACACATTGAGACAATGTTGTGCATCTTGTACGAGCAGCAATTCTATGCCAAGCTCTACAAGTGTGAGTTTAGGTTGACGGAGATGTTGTACTTGGGACACATCATAGGGGTGTACAGAGTGAGAGTTCACAGGGAGAAGATTAGGGCCATCAAAGATTGGTCGGAGCCGAGGAAAGTGTCAAAACTTCGGGGATTCATTGGCATTTGTACTTACTACCGGAAGTTCTTCAAGGGTTTCTCATAGCTTGCTGCACCCTTGATAAATTTGACGAGGAAGGGGGCATTCAGTTGGTTGGATATAGTGCAACGAGCCTTTGGCAGGCTCAAGGAGATTATGAGAAACTGCCCAGTGCTTGTATTGCTAGATTTTTCGCAGCCATTTGTTTTGGAGTGTGATGCGTCGTGAGAGGGGATCGGCGCTGTGTTGATGCAAGGAGGTCACCATATAGCCTTTAAGAGCCGGAAGCTCCTTCCGCATGAGAGGTTGTATTCTATATACGACAAGGATATGCTGGCCATTATGCATGAATTGGCCAAATTTTGGCAGTATTTAGTGTGTAACATTTTCAGGGTGAGGACTGATCACAACAGCCTTAGGTTCTTTTTTGAGTAGAAACAGCTATAGGAGAGGCAGTAGAAGTGGATCAGTAAGATCCAAGCATATGACTTTGACATTGAGTATGTCAAGGGTAAGAACAACGTGGTAGCAGATGCCCTTTCACATAGATCAGCCACGTTGTCTCTTATGAGCTTGGACACAGACTGGAGGGCTCAACTCTTAGTAGAGTACTCCAAGGACAGATTTGCATGTGAGGTTCTGAATGGAGAAGTGGTGGATGACAGGTACAGGGTAGTCAATGAGATCATCTACTACAGGGACTGGATCTTCTTGACTAAGGGATCTCAGCTCAAGAAAAAGATACTTCAGGCATCACATGATTCACCATTGGCCAGCCATCAGGGGTTTACCAAAACCTACAGGGCCATTCGAGAGAGGTTCTCATGGAAGGGCCTCAAGGAGGATGTACTCCATCATATCTGGGAGTGAAATATTTGCCAGAGGAATAAGGGAGAGATGAGCCATCCCGCAGGATTATTGTAGCCTCTTCCCATTCCGAAGGGGAAATGGGAGTGTATTTCAATGGACTTGATCACAGGGTTGCCCATGGTGCAAGGCAAGGATTGTATCTTTATCATCGTTGATTGAATGACAAAGTACGCACACTTTTTCGCCATATCCGCACACTATAGAGTAGCGCAGGTGGCTGCGTTGTTCCTCAGAGAGGTCTTCAGTCTACATGGTCTTCCTAAGACCATCGTCAGCGACAGGGACAACCGTTTCATGGGCAGGTTTTTGCAGGAGCTTTTTTGGTTGGTGGGGACGGAGTTGACACTGAGTACTAGTTATCACCCACATATGGACAGGCAAACAGAGATAGTTAACAAGTTGCTGGAGGGCTTCTTGCGTAACTATGTCAGTAGGCAACAATGAGCATGGCTGAAGTGACTACATCTCGCGGAGTACTGCTGCAACACTACATATCACATGTCCATTGGTATGTCACCATTCTATGCTTTGTCTAGATATCATTCTTTATCTTTTGCTGACGTGGTGTTTGGTGCTAGCAAGGCTCCGAGAGCCAATATTTGGATCCAAGAGAGTCAGGATATCCTCCAAGCTCTCAAGGATAATATGGCTACAACGCAGAACCAGCAGAAATTGTATCCTGACAGGGGTCGGGTGGAGAGATAGTTTGAGGTGGGGGACTTGGTCTACCTACGATTACATCCATACCAATAGTCATCACTGAAGCAAAAGGGAGCTAAGAAGCTTAAGCCCAACTTTTATGGGTCATACAGGGTGATACGCAGGATTGGACAGGTTGTGTATGAATTGGAGCTGCCCCAAGGCAACAAGATTCATAACGTTTTTCATGTATCATGCCTGAAGAAGGCATTGGGGTAGTAGGTGACAGTGACAGACGAGCTACCACCCACGAATGATGAGGGGCATTTGTTGTTGCAGCTAGAGGCTATTATTGATACTAGGGAGAGGCAGCTACAGAGCAGGATGGTCCAGGAATTCTTGGTGAGGTGGAAGAATTTACGGGATGAGGATGTCACTTGGGAGAGTGAGAAAATTTTGCAGCATCCATTACTTCAGTTGCTTGAGAACAAGCAACATTTTGCTAGGGGAGACTGTAATATTCCTAATTAGCCATGGCTAATTGGAATATTCAATTCTGCTCAATTTTTCCTTATATAGTTATTTATAAATAAAAAGGTGAGGAAAGGGGGACATAACTCACTTTTTGAATAAAGTCACTCCCTAGTAGCACAACGTTGTAACTTAAAAGGGGAGCCAAGGGGGCCAAGGGACCCACGTAGACACTTGGAGGGACTACGTAGATGGAAAAGGAGCACGTGGCAAGAGAGAGGCTACGTTGGAAGAGGTGGGCCTTAGGGTTTTGAGAGAGGCCAACGTTATAAAGGAGAGAGGAGCCTCCTCATTTTGGCATTCGATTATGTTGCATTTGAGCTAGTCACTTCAACTTAGAGCACGCTAGTTGTTTAGCTTGTCTGCAGCACTGTTTAGTGCATCAAGTGTCTCCATTCAGAGATCTCACCCTTAGCCCCGGGGGACTTCGAGTGCCCACTTGGGCAAGGTAGTTTCATCAGTGTTTTGTAGGAGGAGTAATCTCTGGAGTTGAGGAGGAACTGAGAATTTTGATGACTGTGCAGTCTTGAGAGGGGAGGACGCAGTCTCTTTGGGTAGGAGCTCCAGATTGGGTTTATGTGGACAATTTGAGCTTGGATATTGAGCAAGGGATCAGCCCTTGCATATTGGAGGATTTTGGCAGAGTTTGAGGTAGAGTTTTCGAGGATTCTCTTCAGGGGCAGCGTAGAGTCTTGAGGGATAGCGTCGATCCTCAAGGGGGTGATTTTCGGGGGTAAGCTATTTTAGGAAATATTTCTAGGCTTTTTTGGGTTCATTGAGCAAAGGTTGATTCCAGAGTTTCAACATTTTTTGAGGAGGGGAACAGCCCCAAATCCTCACTTGATTCCAGCAGTAGCAGCAGCACAGCAGTTCTCCAGCAGCTTGGACAAAGTTCAGAGAGAGGCCATTTCCTTACCATTCTGAGTGTATTTCTTCACTTGCCTTGTGTAAGTCGAGGTGCTATCTTTCTGATCACCTCTTGTACTCTTTCCATTACTCAGCATAATTAAATGGCCTAGCATTTCTCTCTGCATTTCTCAAGTATCTGCTTATATTCCATGTGTACATTATTGTATGTTGCACTATTGTTATTTCTTTTTATATCTTTGAGCTTCCCGGCTACTATCCCACTTGTGTGTTTTATCCTATACTCTTAGATAGAGTCTGGAAAGGGCCAGGTAGCCTCCAGATCTCGTCCTCTTTTCAGAGGCGACATATCTGGTAAACGCCCTCCTAGTCCATCTCTGGTTGGAGTTTGCTTGTGTAGGTTTTAACCCTGTACAGAAATTACCTACATACAAATTCTTAAACAAAGAAAATAAACAATGCAAGAGCATAACACATAAAACACATATGCACAGAGATTTTCCCCTGGATCCCAAAACCGGGACTACCAGCTTGATTTTTTTTCATTATTTTCTTTTCAATGTTACAATACATATTTATACATGCCGAAGCATCCAATACCATGGACCGAAATCCATTGCCTCCAATACCATGGACCAAAAACCATTGCGTCCAATACCATGGACAGAAAACCATCGCGTCCAAAAAATCATGTGTGAAAATCATGCACAGAACCATAGGTGGGTCCGCCCAACCTAACATAGGGTCCAAAACAAAAATTTTCTGGGGCGCTGCCCCAGACCCCATAAAGTGGGGTTATGGGTGCCCTTCAAACCCCCTATTAATTATGTGGAAAGAATATAACACAACCCAACAATCTCCCACTTGTTGTTTTCTTTCCACAGGGGGCCACAGGAGAGCTTAGTCATTTTTCCAGCCCTGAGATGCCCATTGCTTCTCTACACCAAGAGAACTTCTCAGAGCTCACAGATTTTGTCAATGCATCTGTAGTATTCTTCAAAGTGTCCACCTTTACCAGCAACACCTTTCTTTCTTCTATCATATCCCTCACAAAGTGATACTGAACATCAATGTGCTTTGTCTTTGAATGATAAGCAAGGTTCTTTGCCAAGAAAATCGCACTTTGGCTATCACAGTCTATTCTTATAGCTCCCTATACTAACACCATACTTGAACACAATCTCTGCAACCAAATTGCTTCCTTGCTTGCATGAGTGGCTGCCATGTATTCTGCCTCTGTAGTTGATAGTGCCACTACAGATTGTTTCTTACTCATCCAATTGACTGCACCGTCAACAAACGTGTAGATCCTCCATTCTGCAGATAGATCTAGCACCATCACTGAAACCCTCAAGAAGTCTGCAATGTAGGTCTCTGGGTTCCCGATCTGTTTGAACCTTGTCATCTCAACAAAGTGTTGTTCTGAATCCCTCCAATCAAACCTCTTTATCAATCTCCTTGTGACCTCGGCATATGTCGTCACTATGGAGTGTCCGAGTGTAACCATCCCATGGAACCACCAGTCCTGGGCCTCACCATCCAAATGTAATGTCGCCACCTTGATGGCCTCTGTCTCCGACATTTGGTTAAGCTAGAAATAGATGTCCAGCTTCTCCAACCAAGACTTTGACGAATTGTTTGCTGAGTCATCAAACGTAGGTAAGTGGAATCTATTAGCTATGCGGTGGATGTCTCCATCATGACAATGCCAGTATCCTCTGTGATGGTCGCGGGGTCTACTATCCTACTAGAGCTGAACAAAGTCTCTAAATGAGAGAGCATCCCTGAACTCCTACCCATAGACCTGGTACTCCGCAAAATAATCGCCCATATGACCGGGCTCTGCCTCCTGCTGGGCTCCGGCCTCCGTGTTTGCTCCTAGGAAATTGGGCATGGTAGAGCATGTAGGGGCATGTGAGGCCATCTGCTGAGTAGTATCACGTTGAGTGGTACCCTGCTTTGGTAAATGCTTGGATGTACCCGATCCCTCACCAACCTAGAAAACCCATGGGTTCTCACGCTGTCTAGCCTCCACCGCCGTGAATCTCTACCCCATCACCTCAATCTGCCTCGATAGATTTTGCAGTGATTTGAGGAGCATGTCTGCAAATCTCTTCCCTTCCTCATCTACCATCAGATCCTTCTACTATGCATCCACCATAGGCTCCTCCTATTCTGTGTTCACCACAGGCTCCTCCTATTCTGTGTCCACCACCCAAACACAGTCTCCCTCTCTGTAGGTGTTGTCAAACCTACGCTCAATATCTTTGTATTTCCTACCTTTGTGATAGATGTAGGGCTTCTCCCTCAATGTCGTAGACTGCTAGCTCCACGCGCTGAGCCAGATCTATGCTCTGATACAACTGTAATATCCCTTATCAGGGGCATCCCTCAAACACAAGCAAACTCCAACTAGAGATGGACTAGGAGGGAGTTTACGAGATATGTTGCCTCTGAAAAAAGGACGAGATTTGGAGGCTACCTGGTCCTTTCTAGACTCTGTCTAAGAGTATAGGAGAAAACACACAAGTGGTATAGTAGCTGGGAAGGTCAAAGAGATAAAAAGAAATAACAGTAGTGCAACATACAATAATGTATACATGGAATATAAGCAGATACTCAAGAAATGCAGAGAGAAATGCTAAGCCATTTAGTTATACTGAGTAATGGAAAGAGTACAAGAGGTGGTCAGAAAGATAGCACCTTGACTTGCAAAAGGAAAGTGAAGAAATACACTCAAAATGGTAAGGAAATGGCCTCTCTCTGAACTGTGTCCAAGCTGCCGGAGAACTGTTGTGCTACTGCTACTACTGGAATCAAGTGACGATTTGGGGCTATTCCCCTCCTCAAAAAATGTTGAAACTCTGGAATCAACCTCTGCTCAATAAACCCAGAAAATCCCAGAAAGCTTTCCTAAAATAGCTGACCCTCGAAAATCACCCCTTTGAGCATCTACGCTATCCCTCAAGGCTCTACATTGCCCTTGAAGAGAATCCTCCAAAACTCTACCCGAAACTATGCCAAAATCCTCCAATATGCCAGCGTTGATCCCTTGCTCAATCTCCAAGCTCAAATCCTCCACATAAACCCAATTCGGAGCTCCTACCCAAAGAGACTGCTTCCTCCTCTCTCAAGATTGCGTAGTCATCAAAATGCTCAGTTCCTCCTCAACTCCAGAGATCACTCCTCCTGCAAAATACTGATGAAACTACCTTGCCCAAGTGGGCACTCGAAGTCCCCCAGGGCTAAGGGTGAGATCTCCGAACGGAGACACTCAATGCACTTAACAGTGCCACAGACAGGCTGAACAACCAGCATGCTCTAAGTCGAAATGACTAGCTCAAATGCAACATAATCGAATGCCAAAATGAGGAGGATCCTCTCTCCTTTATAGCGTTGGCCTCTCTCAAAACCCTAAGGCCCACCTCCTCCAACGTAGCCTCTCCCTTGCCACATGCTCCTTTTCCATCTGTGCAGTCTCTCCAAGTGTCTACGTGGGTCCCTTGGCCCCCTTGGCTCCCCTTTTAAGTTACAACGTTGTGCTACTAGGGAGTGACTTTATTCAAAAAGTGAGTTATGTCCCCCTTTCCTCACCTTTTTATTTATAAATAACTATAGAAGGAAAAATTGAGCAAAATTTAATATTCCAATTAGCCATGGCTAATTAGGAATATTATAGTCTCCCTCGGAAAAATGTTGCTTGTCCTCAAGCAACTGAAGTGATGGATGCTGCAAAATTTTCTCACTCTCCCAAGTGACATCCTCATCCCGTAAATTCTTCCACCTCACCAAGAATTCCCGAAAAGTCCTGCTCGGCAGCTGCCTCTCACTGGTATCAATAATAGCCTCTGGCTGCAACACCAAATGCACCACATCATCTGTGGGTGGTAGCTCATCTGTCTCTGTCACTTGCTGCCCCAATGCCTTTTTCAAGCATGATACATGAAAAACGTTATGAATCTTGTTGCCTTGCGGCAGCTCCAATTCATACGCAACCTGTCCAATCCTGTGTATCACCCTGCATGGCCAATAAAATTTGGGCTTGAGCTTCTCATCTCCCTTATGCTTTAGTGACGACTGTCGGTATGGTTGTAATCATAGGTAGACCAAGTCCCCTACCTCAAACTGTCTCTCCACCCGACCCCTGTCAGCATACAGCTTCTGGTGGTTCTGCACTATAGTCATATTATCCTTGAGAGCTCGGAGGATATCTTGACTCTCTTGGATCAAAATCTTAGCTTTCGGAGCCTTGCTAGCACCAAACATCACGTCAACAAAAGATAAAGGATGATATCCATACAAAGCATAGAATGGTGACATACCAATGGACATGTGATGTGTAGTGTTGTAGTAGTACTCCCCCAAATGTAGCCACTTCAGCCATGCTCGCTGCTGCCCACTGACATAGTTACGCAAGTAGCCCTCCAACCACTTGTTAACTATCTCTATCTACCCATCCATTTGTGGGTGATAACTGGTACTCAGTGTCAACTCCATCCCCACCAATTGAAAAAGCTCCTGCAAAACCTGCCCATGAAATGCTTGTCCCTGTCACTGATGATGGTCTTAGGAAGACCATGTAGCCTAAAGACCTCTTTGAAGAATAGCTCGGCCACCTACGCTGCTGTGTAGTGTGCGGATATGGTGAAAAATTGTGCATACTTTGTTAGTCGATCAACGATGACAAAGATACAATCCTTGCCCTGCACCATGGGAAACCCTGTGATGAAGTCCATCGAAATACACTCCCATTTCACCTCCGGAATGGGAAGAGGTTGCAATAATCCTGCGGGATGGCTCACATCGCCCTTGTTCCTCTAGCAAATATCGCACTCTCGGATATGTTGGAGTACATCCTCCTTGAGGCCCTTCCATGAGAACCTCTCTCTAGTGGCCCTGTAGGTTTTGGTAAACCCCTAATGGCCAGCCAATGGTGAATCATGTGATTCCTGAAGTATCTTCTTCTTGAGCTGAGATCCCTTAGTCAAGAAGATCCGGTCCCTATAGTAGATGATCTCATCGACTACCCTGTACCTGTCATCTGCCACCTACCCATCCAGAATCTCACATGCAAATTTGTCCTTGGAGTACTCTACTAAGAGTCAAGCCCTCCAGTCTGTGTCCAAGCTCATAAGAGACAATGTGGCTGGTCTACGTGAAAGGGCATCTACTACCATGTTTTTCTTACCCTTGACATACTCAATGTCAAAGTCATACTCTTGGATCTTATTGATCCACTTCTGCTACCTCTCCTGTAGTTGTTTTTGCTCCAAAAAGAACTTGAGCCTGTTGTGATCAGTCCTCACCCTGAACCTGTTACCCACTAAATACTGCCGGAATTTGGCCAATGCACCCATAATGGCTAGCATCTCCTTGTCATATATAGAATACAACCTCTCATGCAGAAGGAGCTTCCAGATCTCAAAGGCTATAGGGTGACCTCCTTGCATCAACATGGCGCCAATCCCCTTTCCCGACGCATCACACTCCAAAAAAAATGGTTGCGAAAAATCCAGCAATACAAGCACTGGGCAACTACTCATAACCTCCTTGAGCCTGTCAAAGGCTCACTGTGCTATATCCAACCAACTGAATGCCCCCTTCCTCTTTAGATCTGTCAGAGGTGCAACAAGCTGTGAGAAAACCTTGATGAACATCTCGTAGTAAGTACAAATGCCAATGAATCCTTGAAGTTCTGTCACGTTCCTCGGCTCCGGCGAATCTCTGATGGCCCAGATCTTCTCCTCGTGGACTCTCACTCCATCCACCCCTATGATGTGTCCCAAGTACAACATCTCCATCAACCCAAACTCACACTCGAAGAGCTTGGCATAGAGCTGCTGCTCCTCCAAGATGCGCAACACTATCTCAATGTGCTGGAGATGCTCCTCCCAAGAACTGTTGTAAATGAGAATATCATCAAAGAACACCAACACAAACTTCCTTAAGTGATTGTGGAAGATGTGATTCATGCAAGACTGGAATGTAGCTGGGGCGTTGGTTAGCCCAAAGGGCATCACCAAAAACTCAAAGTGCCCATAGTGACACCTGAAGGCGGGCTTGGGAATGTCCTGCTCACTCACGCGAATCTGATTGTACCCAGATCTCAAATCAATCTTTGAGAAGAATTGTGCTCCTCTCAATTCATCCATCAACTCATCGATCCTAGGTATGGGGTACCTATTCTTCAGGGTATTCTTGTTCAGGGCCTTGTAGTCAATGCACATCCTCAATGTGTTGTCCTTCTTCTTCACTAGCACCACGAAGGAAGCAAAAGGATTCGTGCTCATTCGAATGTGCCCAAGAGCCAGGAACTCCTGAATGGCCCATTCATTCTCATCCTGATAGGCCATGGGATGCCTATAGGGTGTAGTAATCACTGCCTGTATGCCCTGCTCAAGCTCAATGGTGTGCTCAAACCCCTGGTCCGGTGGCTGTTGTAGTAGAATCTCCCCAAACACTGTGGCATACTGGTCAAGGATGGATGGTATCTCTCGGTGCACTGTCTGCCCTGTAGTCCCCGCCTCTGATGCACAGAGCTCCACTGCCCACTCTACGTCTCCCTTCTAGAAGACTACTTGCATTCGATGATCTAAAATAGTTTGAGGCGGATATGTGTGCTGTCCTCGTATCTTCTCATGCCTCCCTGTCTTCTCATCATCCCACTCCATCTCTAGGGCCTTCCAATCTGTCGTGACCTTCCCTAGAGTAATAAGCCACTGAAGAGGATGAGGAGGA
>Ga0181468_100051_pt1 | contig 17043 bp, 16 predicted proteins | sample InSIn1SAF170_2_FD_119080 | JGI IMG/M metagenome (GOLD analysis project Ga0181468, IMG submission 119080) | Clean room microbial communities from NASA Spacecraft Assembly Facility at Jet Propulsion Laboratory, Pasadena, California, USA -... ... | reverse complement strand
TCTCGATATCCAGGACGACGTGTGCGACCCGAAGCAGGCCGTCTCGGTCTGGGGGATGCTCGCCAGTGACCTGCGTTACGAACTCACCCGCAGTTATCTCGCGAATGCCGCGGACTTCAGTGATACGCACTTGCGGGAAGCCTTTGCCAGTCTGGAAGCCGAGGCCGTCGGCAAAGCGGAGTTTGCGAAGGGCTTTCCCGGAGAGATCCGCGTCGAACGCTCCGCCGCAATGCGCTATGGCGAGCAGATCTACGAGGTAGAGGTCAACTTCGACGATCTTGACATCAACATGCCGGGCCTGACGGAGGCATTGATCGACCGGTTTCACAAGCGGCATGAGGAGCTCTACACATACTGCTCCAGGGGCCAGGAAGTGGTGCTCGTCAACATCCATGCCGCGATAGTAGGTGAGGTGGCCCGCAGCGGTAGCGGACAGCCCCTCGCTCCAGCCACAAGCGACGTGAACCCGCGGCGCAGGAAGCAAATCTACACGGGTGGGACCTGGACTGAAGTTCCGGTGTACGGTTTGGAGGACCTTGCGCCTGGTCACGAGATTATCGGTCCCGCTGTTATCGAAGCCGAAACGACCACCGTGATTCTGCACGCCGGAGATCAGACCTCAATCACACCGCTCGGCTGGCTTGACATTAAGGTCGCACTTAGCCGGAGCATCGGCGACGAGAGCACAGCGGCTCAAGAACAAAGCCTTGTATCGCAACCTCCAAATCTACAAGCGAGAAAGGCAGAATACTCGATTGCTTAGCAACTGATCCAAACCATGGATCACACGCTATGACCATATCTTCGAGCGGAGAGCAAAATGCGTGGCGTTATCTGCGAAGGAGCAGCTGAACAATGAATTCACAATCTGCCTCAGCCATGGCGCTCGTTCCCTTCGTGAGTGTCGAGAGCATGATGCGCCTGATTCTGGACATCGGAATCGAGCAGTGTCTGACCGAGTTGACGGATTATGTCGAAGCAGACTTTCGGCGCTGGAACCAATTCGACCTGAAGCCCCGCGTTGCTTCACACTCATCCGAGGGAGTCATCGAGCTGATGCCGACCTCCGACGGAAGCGAGTATGGGTTCAAGTACGTCAACGGTCACCCCAAAAACGCCCGCTCGGGCAAGCAAACGGTCACGGCGTTTGGAATGTTGGCATCGGTCGAGACAGGCTATCCTGTTCTGATGTCCGAGATGACCATCCTGACAGCGTTGAGAACGGCTGCGACCTCGGCCTTGGCGACACGGCACCTTGCGCCCAAGGATTCGGGCACGCTGGCTCTCATTGGGAATGGCGCCCAATCAGAGTTCCAGGCCCTGGCGCTCAAGGCCGTCGCCGGCGTTCAGAACGTGCGTCTCTTTGACATCGACCCTCGGGCAACCGCGCGCTGTGCCGCCAACCTGACAGCGGCGGGTTTCACGGTCATGGCGTGCGACAGCACGGAAGAGGCGGTCCTCGGCGCTCAAATCGTCACGACATGCACGGCGGACAAGCGCTTAGCAACAATCTTGACTGACAGTATGGTCGGTGCCGGCATTCACGTGAACGCAATCGGGGGTGACTGTCCCGGCAAGACCGAGCTGCATCGCGATATCCTCCTTCGATCGGACATCTTTGTGGAGTACACGCCGCAGACGCGGATCGAGGGCGACATCCAGCAGCTGGCCCCCGACCATCCCGTCGCCGAGCTGTGGCAAGTCATTGCCGGTCAGTCGCCGGGACGAACGAACGATCATCAGATTACTGTCTTCGATGGTGTCGGCTTTGCGATTGAGGACTTCTCCGCTTTGCGCTGGCTCAGGGGCCGGCTCGGGAACTCGGGCCACTTTCAGCTGCTCGACCTGATCGCTGATCCAGACGATCCGCGGGACCTTTACGGAATGATCTTGCGCGAGAAGCAGCGCGCTCTGGCTGCATGATGCACAGTAGATTTCGACACGCAAAAATCAGAGGGAGATGCGTTATGACGTTAAAGCAAGGAGCATGGGCGGGGCTTCTGGTGGCACTGCTTGGCACAACCAGCGCTCGAGCGGATATGGTGATCGGTGTAGCTCTGCCCCGCACCGGACCGGTGGCCTCAATCGGCGATCAGGTCTTGAACGGCGTCAGAGCGGCGGCCAAGGACGTCAACGATCAAGGCGGCGTCAACGGGCAAAAGCTCGTTCTCGATATCCAGGACGACGTGTGCGACCCGAAGCAGGCCGTCTCGGTCGCGAACAGGTTCACCCAGAACGGAACCACGATGGTCGTTGGGCATGTGTGTTCGGGAGCGTCGATTGTCGCCTCGGACATCTATGCTGAGAATGGCATTGTGATGATCACCCCGTCGTCAAATACCGCCAAGTTGACGGACCGAGGTTTACCAGGAATCTTCCGGGTTTGTGGCCGGGATGATCAACAGGGACAGCTGTCGGCGAAAATCATTGCAGAACGCTACGGGGCGAAGAAGATCGCGATCCTGCATGACAACACCCCGTTTTCGAGAGGGCTTGCCGATGCGACGAAAGCCAATCTCAATAAGGCTGGTGTAAACGAAGTTTTCTTTAACTCGATCATACCCGGCGAGCGCGACTATACTGCTGTGATAAGCCGCTTCAAATCAATGGGTGTAGAAGTGGTCTATTACGGCGGGTACCATCAGGAGATGGGTCTGCTTGTTCGCCAAGCGGCCGAACAAGGCTATAATGCACAGTGGTTTGGCACATCCGGAATCGCAAGCAGCGAGTTTTCCGGCATCGCTGGCCCTGCATCGGATGGCGTGCTTATGACGTTCAATCCTGACCCGCGCAAGAATGAGGGTGCCTCGACAGTGGTGGGGGCTTTCAAAGCGCAAGGCATCGAGCCGGAAGGGTTCACCTTGTATGGCTACGCGGCTATCCAGGCCCTGGCTCAAGCCGCTGCGAAGGCTAAGTCAACAGAGGCGAAAGCGGTTGAAAAGGTGCTAAAGGCCGACAAGTTTGACCTGGTGCTCGGCAATGTCGGGTTCGATCAGAAAGGTGACATCACTGCACCTGGCTATGTCTTGTATGTCTGGAAAAAAGGAAAGTTCGAGTACGCGGAGTAAGCAGCGTGGCATGCTCCACGGCTCTAAGAACAAACTTGAGAAGCCCGTTCGCGGGCTTCTTCGTGAATACCCGGGGATGCAGCGTCATCGCGGCGTTTTGGAGATCGTATAGTCGGTGGCGTTGAGATGATTCACATGATACGTTAAGGACAGGCGAAGTGTGCCCAGTATCCGCGACCATCACTGGTCGAGCAGTTTGATCTGCTTGCTGCATAAATCTGTGACGGAGCGTCGACTGTCTTCGCATCCCTGCTCCAAATTTGCGACGCATCCCCTCCACGCCGGTGCTGCTGCTGGCCTATCTGTGTGAACCAGCATAAGGCTGACCCTTGAGCCGACTGCCATGAAGTGTATGACTTTGCTGGCGAATTCATAGCACCGGTGGGGTCATAATCGGTGCCTATCGTGACCCGCTGAGTTTCCATTTTGAGTCGCCAAACCAAGGCGTTGGGCGGCCCTTGACAGGGGGCAACCTTCGGTGCCGTTCCACATCCGTGACCATCATGAGAGGCGCCATGTCCTGCTTCTTGAGCAACTTGCATAGCAGGCGCTTGGCCGCTTTCGCATTGCGCCGACTTTGAACTAGAAGGTCGAGTGCGACCCCGTGTTCGTCGACGGCGCGCTGGAGCCAATGCTTCCGACCCGCGATGTTGATCGCGACCATTCCAGAACACTGCTCTGCTGCCATAGAACAGCTGTCGACTGCCACGATACTGGTCGCCCGTAGGGTATTGCTGACCATAGCGCTCAAAGCAACAGTTGAAGGTAATGATGTTGCCAACCATCCCAATGGACATGTCGAGGCCCGAGGCAAGGCAAATCGGACTTATCACTATTTTCTGAGGGGGGCCGGTCTAATGACACGCAGTATCGTATCTTTTAACACGATGTTATCGTACCTGTAAAGTTTGGTAATTGACGTTACATCCGCTGCGGATACAGGATCAGCAAAAATAACTGCTTTGATGGCATTCGTCTTCTGGTCGCTGGAATCGGCAGCATACAGGAGGCCAAATTGGTCTAACAAATAACAGGGAGGACTGTTGATGTGTTTTAAGTTCGTTTTTGGGGTGAGCACAGCGCTGCTAACCCTCGTAGGGGCCGCCCAGGCTCAGGAGGCTGTCAAGGTCGGCGTCGTAGTTGAGCTCTCCGGTGCAGGCGCACCCTCGGGCACCAACTGGCGAGACGGCATCAGGATCGCCGTGGACGAGATCAATGCCGAAGGCGGCATTCTCGGAAAACCAGTCAAGATCACTGAGTATGACACGCAGACCGATCCGCAGATTTCGCGTGCACTGGTGCAGAAGGCGATTGACGAGGGTGCCTATGCGATCTGGGGCACGATCTACTCCGGCTCAACACTGGTCAACATGCTAGTTGCCCAGCAAAGCGGCGTACCGCAGTTTGTCGGCTCAGAGGCTCCGGCGATCGTCGAAAAGGGCAACCCCTTTATTTTCCGCACGTCTACTGGTGCCCAGAAGGGGGTGCCAGCTCTGGTGCCTTACTTTAAGGACACCTTGAAGGCCAAGAAGGTCGGCGTCGCGTGGGTGAACAATGAGTTTGGCCGTGGCGGTCGCAACGTTTTCATTGCGGAGATGAAGAAGGCGGGCATTGACGTTGTTGTCGATGTGCCATCCGAGCAGGCGCAGACCGACTACGCTTCGGATGTCTCCAAGCTGAAGCAGTCAGGAGCCGACGCCGTGTTCGTCTATATGAATCAGGAGGAGTCAGCTCGGTTCCTGATCGAGGCGAAGAAGCAGGGTCTCTCGATGCCGCTCGTGGGCGAAGTAACACTAACCGAGGCTAAGGTGATTGAGCTAGCAGGTTCCTCGGCTGAGGGAGCAATCGCCCACGTCGGGATCACGGCCTCTGCAAATCAGGTTGAAGGAATCGCGGCCTTTAGCGATAAGTTCCAGAAGACCTTCAAGCGCGTTCCAACCCACGATGCGATCAAAGGCTACGTCGGCGCGTGGACGACCAAGTATGTGACCGAGCTCGTCGGCAAAGTTGACGGTGAGGGCTTCGCTGAGAAGATGCATGGTCTGTGCTTGCCGGTTGCCAAGTATCCGAAAATCCTGCTCGACACTTGCTGGGACAATCGTGGCGAGATGTCGCGCCCGAGCTTCATGGTGCAAGTCCGGAACGGCTCGCCCGTCGTGATCGGCACCGTTTCGGCCAACTGATCGCGCGCAGCTGCCGCGGCGGCAATGCCAATCGCCGCGGCCTCCAACGAAGATACATGCGATGTCCCAGCTCCTGCAGGTTCTGCTGTCCGGCCTTGCGACCGGATCCATCTACGCGCTTGTCGCGGTCGGCTTCGCGCTGGTCTGGCAGGCGGCTCAGACGATCAACTTCGCCCAGGGCGAGTTCGTCATGATCCCGGCTTTCTTGGCTCTTGTGGGTCTGAACTACTTCGAATTGCCGTTTTGGGGAGCTCTGCTATTTGGCCTAGCAACATCGATCCTCATCCTAGGGGCAATGTTCAAAAAGCTGATCGTTGAGCCTATCTTGCCCCATGGCGGCATCACGCTCGTCATTGCCACGATTGCGCTTGGCATCCTGCTTAGGGAAAGCGTGAAGGAGTTCTATAGTGCAGAGGGGCAACCCTTCCCAGCAATATTCCCAACCGATCCGATTAACGTCCTCGGCGCGGTTGTCTCATTACAGGACATCCTGAATCTCATCTTGTCGCTGAGCATCGTCATCCTGCTGACGCTCTTTCTTAACCAGACGCGCACTGGCCGTTGCATGCAGGCGACCGCTCAGAATCCAGCTGTCGCCGAAATCCTCGGTGTCGACGTGAAGAGAATGATCCTCTACACGTTTCTCATTAACGCCGCATTAGCGGCGATCGCCTCCTTCCTTATTACACCGGTCTATCTCGCCAAATTCTCCAACGGCGAAACCTTGGGGCTCATCGCCTTCATCGCAGCCATTGTCGGCGGGTTCAACCAGATCCGCGGAGCGCTGGTAGGCGGCCTGCTCATCGGCGTCTTGGACAACCTCGTGGCCACCTATGTCACGGCGGAGTATCGCGCTGCAGTGCCGCTGCTCCTCCTGATCTTCATCATCCTGGTTCGACCATACGGCATTATGGGCACACCTGAAGGACGAGCTGTCTGATGAACACCTGGCTGCGCCCTCTCCTGATCCTGTCCTTAATCGTGCTGGCGATCGTCGCGCCCATTGGGCAAGGTAACTACATCATCTATGTGATGTCTTCCTGGCTGATCTTCTCAATCGCTGCGATGGGCCTCAATCTAACGTTGGGGTATGCTGGCCAGATCTCGCTGGCGCAAGCCTCCTTCATGGCCATCGGCGCCTACACGACGGCACTCCTCACGCTCGCCGGCTGGCACTGGCTCGCGGCAATGCCGCTTGGTCTGCTTGCCTGTTTCGTCGTCGGGCTCTTGCTCGGCTACCCGGCCCTACGCGTGAAGGGCCATTTCCTAGCCTTTGTCACCCTTGCTTTCAACACGTTGGTGTTTCTCGTGTTGCGCAACGAGGAGTGGTTAACCGGCGGGACCTACGGGATCGTGGGCATTCCACGACCGAATTTCGGGCTGTTCTCGACCATGCGGTCGCTGCCCTTCTACTACTTCACGCTCGCAGTGACTGTCATCGCGGCGCTCGCTATGTGGGGCATCGTTCGGTCGCCGTGGGGTCGAGCCTTTAAGGCACTACGCGAGAACCCAATCCGGGCCGAGAGCCTGGGAGTCGACACCCGCCGCATTACGCTTCTCGCATTCGCCATTGGCTCTATCTACGGTGGTCTCGCCGGCTCGCTGATCGCGTCACTTGTCCAGTTCATTGAACCGGGCTCCTTTGGTCTCGCTCATTCACTGCGGATCCTACTGATGGTTATCGTTGGCGGTGCGGGCTACTTTTTCGGCCCGTTCCTGGGCGCGGGCGTGGTGATCCTGCTGCCTGAACTCCTCCGTTTCACCGGAGGCTACTATCTCATCATCTACTCGGTGCTTGTGATCATCATGCTGATCTTCGTCCCATCAGGCATAATCGGCATTTGGGCCCGCATTCGCGAGCAATTCATCACGCGACCCGTCGCCCGCGCGGACCTCCAGCAGGGGGCACAGCTGAAATGATCGAGCCAGTCCTTTCCGTGAGCAACATCGAAAAGAGGTTTGGGGGTATCAAGGCTGTCAGGGGTGTATCCTTTGACGTGCACAAGGGCGAGATTCTTGGTCTGATCGGGCCGAACGGTTCCGGCAAGTCGACGCTCTTCAATTGCGTTCTCGGACAGCTCCAGCCCGATGCAGGTCAAGTTCGGGTCAATGGTCGGGATGTCTCAGGCAAGCGGCCCTCGGAGCTGAATAAGCTTGGTGTTGGCCGGACTTTCCAACAGCTCTCTGTTTTTCCGCAGATGAGTGTGTTCGACAACATTATCCTGGCAGGGCAAGAGCATCGGGGCACAATGTTGTCGCGGCTCTTCGGCCCATCTGATGCCGGACTTGTTCCGGCCGCCGAGCGAATGATCTCATTTTTCCGCTTGAGTCATCTGCGCGATGCGCTGGCGGGATCACTGTCCTACGGCCAGCAGAAGTTGCTGGACGCCGCCATGGCATTCATGGCGGGCCCAGGTCTCGTGCTTCTCGACGAGCCTGCCGGCGGCGTGAACCTAACAATGCTCGGACATCTGAAGGAACGACTCACCGCTTACAACGCCGAGCATGGCACGACTTTCGTGGTGATCGAGCACAATATGGAATTCGTGATGAGCCTCTGCACCCGAATAATTGTGCTCGCCGAGGGCGCGATCATTGCTGAGGGCACACCCGACGAGATCCGATCGAACCAAACTGTAATTGACGCGTATCTTGGGGGTTGACCAATGCTGGAACTCCAAAATGTTTATGGCGGTTATGGCAAAATCACGATCCTGAACGGCGTCACATTTAAGATCCCGAAGGCGTCGATCACCACGATGATCGGGCCTAATGGCGCGGGCAAGTCCACAGTATTTAAGGCAATATTCGGCCTGTTGCAGATCCAATCTGGCGAGATCCTGCTAGAGGGCAAGGACGTAACGCGACAATCCCCGCGCCAGATGCTCGCTCAAGGCGTCACCTATGTGCCGCAGGGTCGAAATGTGGTGCCGCAACTTTCGGTCTATCACAACCTAGAGCTTGGTGGGATTACCGCGTCTGACCAAGAGAGGGTAAGACAACGCATTGAAACGGTAATGGACCAGTTCCCGATGTTGCGCGAGTTCAGGAACCGCAAGGCGATCGAACTTTCGGGTGGCCAGCAGAAGCAGCTCGAGGTTGCCCGCTCGCTTCTCCTCGACCCCAAGTTGGTGCTCATCGACGAGCCATCCATCGGTCTGTCGCCCAACATGGTGCAGGAGGTCTTTCACACCCTGGTCCGCCTGCGCGACAGCGGTGTCACTATCCTGATGGTGGAGCAGAATGCCAAAGCTGCACTCGCGATGTCAGACTACGGATTAGTCCTTGAACTCGGCCAGACCCGTATGCATGACGAGGCGAGGAGGCTGCTGATCGACCCGCGCGTTGGCCAGCTCTTCCTCGGTGGGCATGTGCATGAGGGCACAGCAGCCGATGCTCATTGAAGCGCTTCGGGCTCCTGCCAATCGGTTGGGTGAATGTCCGCTCTGGTGCGATCGGACACAGCGCCTTTGGTGGGTGGACGTGCTGGAGCCCGGTCTCTGGAGCTACGATCCGGAAACCGAGCACTGTGAGCGCCATCCCATCCAGGCGCGCAGGCTTGGTTCTATCGCGCTGCGCCGTTACGGCGGGCTGATCCTCGCCTGCGACGACGGTCTGTACGCATATGATCCGGACACGAATCGGCAGACTTTTCTCGTGGACCCGGAGCCAAATCGCTCAGGCCATCGCAAGAATGATGGCCGGGCGGACCCGCTTGGGAATTTCTGGCTCGGCACGCTGCATGAAGACAGTTATGCGCCCGTCGGCGCGCTCTACCGCATCTCGCCAGACCTGACGGTCACGGCCCACGCGGAAAGGCTTCGAATTCCCAATGCACTCGCCTTCGACCTGGAACGCGGCCGCATGTACTATGCCGACACGCGTGCATACGCCATCTGGGACTGTGACTATGATCCCGCAACTGGCGATATCGGCGAACGCAGGCTCTTCGCAAGAACACGTGCACCGGCACGCCCAGACGGAAGCTGCGTGGATGCTCAAGGTTATCTTTGGAACGCCGAGTATGCCGGCGGACGGCTCGTGCGTTTCGCTCCCTCGGGCGAGGTTTCCCTCTCACTAGAATTGCCGGTATCCTATCCCACCTGTTGTTGCTTCGGCGGCGAGAAACTCGACAGGCTTTACATTACGTCTGCCTCTGAGCCTTTAGCTGCAGAGGAACGTGAGCAGGAACAGTTCGCTGGTCGGGTGCTTGTTATTGATATTGGCATCCGTGGCAAGCCAGAGTGCCGCGTCAATTTCTGACAGAGAGTAAGGGATGCCTCAATGCCGAGGCAACGCTTAAATGGCATAATGCCGGAGTAACGGACTATGAGGACGCTGCCGCGGCGGTTTAAAACGCTGGCTGCGATCTCCAACTGGTCGAAACTCTTGAACTGCAGTTGTAAACGACGGGAATCGCAATGGTGAGGCCAATGTTCCACCAGTATCGCTCTTGTTCTTAGGTTGGCTTCAGCGGAGAATGCGACTGACCCATTCAACCGGCTAATAGTGGTGTCGAATGCTGACTCTGCGCCAGATAGAGGTCATCCGGGCCATCATGATCACTGGCACCGTTGCCGGCGCGGCCAGGCTTCTCAATGTGTCGGCCCCCGGCCTCAGCCGTCTGATGAAATATACCGAGACCTCGCTTGGTATCCGGTTATTCGATCGACGCAATGGCCGTTTTGTTCCGACTGCGCAGGCCAACGGTATCTTTGAGCAGGTGAACACCATCTTCACGAAGGTCGAGGACCTTCGCGGCGCCATCGACCGTCTCGGGACCGGGGTCTCCCAGGAATTGCGGGTCGGTTCGGTCCCAAGCATCGCCAACGTCATGGTCCCTCGCGCCATTGAGACGGTTCGGCGACAGCATCCACACTTGGTCATCGACATCAATACGCTGAAGATCGAAGAGGCCATCGACTATCTACTCCTTGGCAAGGGCGAGGTCGTCGCGATCAGCTCCCGGTTTGACCACCCGAGCCTGACTTTTGAGCCCCTAGCATCGGGGGAGCTGTTTTGTATTGTCCCTGAAGAACATACGCTGGCAGGATTGCAGACGATATCGGCCGAGGAGATCGTGCGATACCCGCTGATTGGCATCGACCCAAATGATCCTTATGGCCGGATCATGTCCAACATTTTTCGCGAGCGCAATCTGCCGTACGAGATTACGATCCGCGCCCGTTTCGGCACGACGGTCTGTGCCTTGGTCAAGGCTGGCCTGGGGATCGCGGTGATTGATCAGTTCACCGTCGCGCATGGTGCCGTTCCCGGATTGAGGCTTCTCCGGATCAGGGAGCCTACCCGGTTCGATACCTTTGTGGCGAGCAAAGCCGGAACCATGCTCTCGTCCTTTGCCGAAACCTTTGTCAAAGCTTTACGGGCGGAGATGAAAGCGGCTGTTTTCACTCCGAAACCCGCCCGCCAGAAAGCAGCGGGAAGGCGTGTTTCGTCCTAGTCAGCCCTTCGACAAGCCGTAACATCATGTTACGGTTAGCGCAAATATTGGTATTTGTCTTACGACATAGGTTGGTGTGTACTCTTCGCTGAAGGAACACATTGCCCCGCGACCCGCGCTCGAGCGTCCTACACCAAATGCCGATGCAGGTGGCGTCAAGGCAACCGCTCAAATAGGCATATTGTCCGTTAAGCGGTCTCAGGATGCCTTTTACGACGGATCAGGTTCGCAAGTTATTGGCACTGCGGTCATAGCGTCGACAGCGTATAGAGGGAACTTTGACCATGATGATGAGCCAGCTTAGCGACCGAGCCACGTCAGGGCAGGTGGGCCCGACTGAAACGGCAGCTTCCAAGCCGTCGTCTCCTGAAAGCTCCGTCCTGTGCGGTCTCATCGGCCAAGGCATTCAAGGATCCCTCACGCCTGTGCTCCACGAGGCGGAAGGCGCCGCCCAACGGCTTCCCTATGTCTATCGTCTGATAGACTTGGAGAAAATTGGTCGAGGGCTGCACGACCTCCCGGACATCCTCGCAGCAGCCGAAACCCTCGGCTTCAACGGACTCAACATCACCCACCCCTGCAAGCAGGCTGTTATCCCGCTCCTGACCGAGTTGTCGGAGACAGCTCGGGCCCTCGGCGCCGTCAACACGGTTCTGTTCAAAGACGACAAACGGATCGGCTACAACACGGACTGGAATGGCTTTGCCGAGCCGTTTCGGCGGAAGATGGCAGACGTCAAGCGGGATCGAGTGGTCCAACTCGGAGCAGGAGGGGCGGCGGCGGCCGTGGGACATGCCGCGCTTACGCTTGGCGTCACAGAGCTCACGATCTTCGATATTGATGCACCTCGGGCGGAACAGCTCGCGGCCAAGCTGTCTGCTCACTTTGGGGCTGGCCGAGCTAAGGCAGGACGGGATCTCGCGACGGCAATGCAGATGGCCAACGGGTTCATCAATGCCACCCCGGTCGGCATGGCTTCGCATCCCGGGGTGCCTCTCCCGGTGGAGATGCTGCGTCCTGATCTCTGGGTGGCCGAGATCATCTACTTCCCGCTCGAGACCGCACTTCTCAAGCACGCCCGGGCCCTCGGCGCCCGCACCCTCGATGGCGGCGGCATGGCCGTGTTCCAAGCCGTCGAGGCTTTCCGCCTTTTCACCGGCATCGAGCCGGACAGCGATCGGATGCTGGCTCATTTCGCAGCGCTCCGGCCTGCCTGACCAAAGAAGGAACGAGGAGGTCATTCCAGAGCAAAACAGCCGATAAGTTCACCAACCTCATGCCGCCGATCGGCAATTCAGAACAGACAAAACTTAGGGAGAAACTCAATGCGGAAACATATCACCAATCTTCTAGCAACCGTCCTCGTTCCAGGCGCCCTGCTGATCGCCGGCGTCGTCGAGACCTCGGCTCAAGTTCAAACTCGTACCCTGAGATTCACGGCAGCCAGCAACAAGGGTCACCCCCAGGTTCTGGGCGTCGAGAAGTTCGCTGAGCTCGTCGGACAGAAGAGCGGCAGCAAGATCACCGTCAAGGCATACCCCGGCGGAGCGCTCGGCCCCGATCTGCAGGTGGTGTCTGCGATGCAGGGCGGAACGATAGACCTGAACGTCATGAATGCCAGCCTGCTTGCTGGTAATGTGAAGGAGATGGCAGTTCTCGACTTCCCATACTTGTTCAACAGCTCAGAGGAGGCGGATGCCGTCATCGATGGGCCGATCGGCAAGAAGCTGATCGATAAGCTACCCGCAAAGGGCTTAGTCGGGCTTGCTTACTGGGATCTTGGTTTCCGTGAGATGCACACCAGAAACAAGCCAGTTGCAAAAGCCGATGATCTGCGCGGCCTGAAAATGCGGGTCATACCGACTCCCATCTACGTCGATTTCATGAACGCAACGGGGGCTAATGCCGTGCCGATGCCGTTCACGGAGACCTATACGGCTCTGGAACAGGGCTCGATCGACGGGATGACGAACCCGCTGCTAAATATCCCGGACGGCAAATATGACGAGGTTTCGAAGCACCTCATCCTCACGAACCATATGTACACACCGCAGATCGTGATCGTGAGCAAGAAGACCTGGGACAAGCTCTCGGAAGAAGAGAGAAAGATTCTCCAGGAGGCCGCCACCGAGACCGCAGTCTATCAGCGCAAGGTAGCACGCGAACAGGCAGCCAAAGTGCTCGATCAGCTCAAGAAGGCGGGCATGATCGTCCACGAACTGCCGCCCGAGGAGATCGCCAAGCTGCGTGAGAAGGCCAAGCCGGTGATCGAAAAGTACAGAAAGGATCTCGGAGAGGAGTTTGTGACGGAGCTCTATGCCGAAGTCGAGAAAGTCAGGGCCAAGAAGTAACTGATGCCTGCCGTGGGCCGCCTAAGGCGGCCTACCAACTTCATCGTGGAGGCTAGAGCATGAATAGGCGAACCGTCTTGCTTGGAGCCATGGTCGCAGTAGGCCTGGCCACTGCTGCTTCGGCAGAAATTATCACCGTCCAAAACGTGCGCGAGAACACCCTCGCAACACTGCAACCGGATGTTACGTACACAGATATTGCAAACGGCTTTGCGCGCAGTCACCTCAAAATGGACTTGCTGCGACCGGTGAGCACCACACCAACGCCAGCCATCGTGTTCGTTTCAGGAAACGGCTGGCGCAGCGTGGATAAGGCAGCTCTGATTCCGCAACTCGCACCCTTTGCGAAGGCTGGCTACCTGGTGGCGGCGATTGAGTACCGTATTATTGGGGAGGCGACCTTTCCCGAACCGCTCAAGGATGTGAAGACCGCAATCCGGTTCCTGCGCGCCAACGCAGTGCGCTATAACATCAATCCTGACCGCATAGGCATCTGGGGGAACTCCGCGGGCGGGCAACTCGCCGCTATGGCCGCTGTGACCGGAGACATGCCCGAATTTGGAAATGACAAGTGGCCAGGTCATTCGAGTGCCGTCCAAGCTGTCGCCGCGTGGTATGGTGCATTCGACCTGTCCGCGACAACCGGGCAGACGCCAGACAGCTATCTCTATGTCGAGAATGCGCATATGGGCTTCAACGTGCGTGATCCCGCGAATGCAGAGAAAGTCCGCAAGTCGAACCCACAGACCTACATCTCACCCACAACACCGCCCTTTATGCTCGTTCACGGCACAGACGATCCGCAGGTGCCGTTTCGCCAAAGCGAGGTGATGCACAATGCGCTACGAGGCGCTAACATCGAGGCAACGTTGATCAGGGTACAAGGCGCTGGTCATAGTTTCGGGCAAGTCAGCAGCAATCCCGAGGTCATGTCGGCTATGCAGGCGTTCTTCGACAAGCACTTGAAGGGGCAATAGGTCGGTGATGGCGCGTTGTTCCATCCAGATTGACGGGGACATGCATGTCCATCGTTACAATCATAAGATAGCAGCGGATCGTTCTTTAGACAGTCGGAGCCTTTCGTCTGTTCACCGGAGTTGAACCGGATCCCGAACGCATAAGGCAACACTTTCAATCGATGTAACGCGTCCGCTCCAAAAACAACAATAAGGACGCCAGATACAGGAAACGCCGATGCACATGATCGTTGAAGGCTACTTCAAGCTGCTAAAGATCCTGATTGCCCTCTTCCTGGCGATCATGGTCGTTCTCGTTTTCGGCAACGTGGTGCTGCGTTACGCCTTCAACTCCGGCATTACGGTCTCGGAGGAGGTCTCGCGCTGGCTCTTCGTCTGGCTGACCTTCCTGGGCGCCATCGTGGCCCTGCGTCAGCATGGCCATCTCGGTGTCGATGCCCTGGTCCGACGCCTGCCGAATGCGGGCGAGCGGGCCTGCCTGATCGTCACTCAGATCCTTATGCTCTACGCCACCTGGCTGCTGCTCCAGGGCAGTTGGGAGTAGACCGTGATCAACTGGGATGTGGCAGCGCCGGCCTCCGGCCTCTCGACCGGCTGGTTCTATGGCGTCGGCATCGTCTTCGGCGTCTCGACCGGCCTGATCCTGATCGCCGATCTCTACCGCACGGTCAGTGGCAAGCTTTCTGATGAGGAGCTTGTCATGGTCAAGGAGTCGGAAGAGCAGGGAGAGCTCGAGGCGCTCCAGCACGAATTGGCCGGGCGCGACCGCCGCGAAAGCGGGCTCGCCAGCCCCGCACCCACACCCGGGAAGGTGCAGTCATGACCATCGCGATCTTCGTCGGCTCTCTTCTCGGCACCATGGCGATCGGAATGCCGATCGCCTACGCCCTGCTCATCAGCGGCATCGCCCTGATGTACTACATGGATCTGTTCGACGCCCAGATCATCGCACAGAACGTCATCAACGGGGCCGACAGCTTCCCACTCCTGGCGGTGCCGTTCTTCATGCTGGCCGGCGAGATCATGAACACGGGCGGCCTGTCCAAGCGCATCGTGGACGTTGCCCTGGCGCTGGTGGGCCACGTGAAGGGCGGCCTCGGGTATGTGGCCATTCTGGCCGCCTGCATTCTCTCGGCTTTGTCCGGCTCGGCCGTGGCCGATGCTGCGGCTCTCTCGGCTCTGCTCGTGCCCATGATGGTCAAAGCCGGCCATAGCAAGTCGCTCTCCGGTGGGCTCATCGCCGCATCCGGCGTGATCGGGCCGGTGATCCCACCCAGCATAGGTTTTGTGGTGTTCGGTGTCGTGGGCGGCGTGTCGATCACCAAGCTGTTCCTGGCCGGTCTGGTGCCTGGGATTCTGCTCGGTCTCGGCTTGGCCTTCGCCTGGTGGTGGGAGGTGCGCAAGGAAACCATCGTCAGCCCGCCGAAGAAGTCGGCAGGCGAAATCGGCCGCGCCCTGCGCGAGGGCATCTGGGCTCTGATCCTGCCCTTCATCATCATCTTCGGCCTGAAGTTCGGTGTCTTCACCCCGACCGAAGCGGCGGTGGTGGCGGCTGTCTACTCGCTGATCGTGGCGGTGTTTGTCTACCGCGAGCTCAAGATCTCGGAGCTGTTTGCAGTCTTCGTGACATCGGCTCAGACAACTGCCGTCGTCATGCTGCTGGTGGCCGCAGCCCTGGTCTCGGCATGGCTGATCACCGTATCGGAAATCGCCACCTCCGTGGTCGACCTTCTCCAGCCATTCATGGGCAACCAGACGCTGCTGCTGATTGCCATTATGGTGCTCGTGGTCATTGTCGGCACGGCCATGGATATGACGCCGACGATCCTGATCCTGACGCCGATCCTGATGCCGGTGGTCAAGGCGGCCGGCATCGACCCGGTCTATTTCGGCGTGCTGTTCATCGTGAACAACTCGATCGGCTTGATCACGCCGCCGGTCGGAACAGTGCTGAACGTGGTGGCCGGTGTGTCGAAGATCAGTATGGAAGACCTGATGAAGGGTGTCTGGCCCTTCCTGCTGGCGCAGTTGGTCGTGCTGTTCCTCATGGTGCTGTTCCCACAGCTCGTCATGTGGCCCGCCAAATTGATCGGGGGTTAACTCCGAACGCGAGAAGATCTGTTGTCTCCCAGAAGGCAGGAGACAGTACCTGGTACTTAACTTTAGAAGCGGAATACGAAGCCATGAAGACCGCCATCGCCACTGTTTGTCTCAGCGGTACATTGGACGAAAAGCTCCAAGCTATCGCGGCAGCCCAGTTCAAGGGAGTCGAGATCTTCGAGAACGACCTGTTGTCGTTCAATGGAACGCCGACGGACGTGCGCCGTATGGTCGAGGGCCTTGGCCTCGTCAGTGCCGTCTTCCAACCCTTCCGCGATTTTGAAGGCATGCCGGAGCCGAAGCGCGCCAAGGTGTTCTCACGCGCCGAGCGCAAGTTCGACGTCATGCAGGAGCTTGGCTGCGACTTCCTGATGGTGTGCAGCAATGTCTCGCCCGACAGCCTTGGAGGCATAGACCGGGCTGCGGCGGACTTATACGAGCTCGGAGAGCGGGCGGCAAAGCGCGGCATGCGGGTGGCATTCGAGGCGCTGGCCTGGGGGAACCACGTCAATGACTACCGCGATGCCTGGGAGGTTGTCCGCCGCGCCAATCACCCGGCGGTCGGTCTCGTCCTCGATTCCTTCCACATTCTCGCGCGACGGACGGACCTGGCGGCAATCCGCTCCATCCCGAAAGACAAGATCTTCCTCGTCCAGATGGCGGACGCGCCGAAGCTCGACATGGATTACTTATCGTGGAGCCGCCACTACCGCTGCTTCCCAGGGCAGGGGGATCTGCCGATCGACGCTTTCATGGACGCCCTCCAGGCAACCGGTTTCGACGGCCTGCTCTCGCTTGAGATCTTCAACGACCGCTTCCGGGCAGGATCCGCACGCAGCGTTGCGCTCGACGGTCAGCGCTCGCTGCTCGTCACGCTGGATCAGCTTCAGCGACGGACAGGTG
>Ga0181468_100049_pt1 | contig 17181 bp, 12 predicted proteins | sample InSIn1SAF170_2_FD_119080 | JGI IMG/M metagenome (GOLD analysis project Ga0181468, IMG submission 119080) | Clean room microbial communities from NASA Spacecraft Assembly Facility at Jet Propulsion Laboratory, Pasadena, California, USA -... ... | reverse complement strand
ACGATCCCAGAATAGAAACAAAACTAAGTCATCAAGTGGGAGATCTAAATCTAGAGGGAGATCTAAATCTCCAAGAAAACCTGTAAAGGTTGTGTGCTAGAAATGTGGAGAGGAAGGCCACTTCAAAAGGGATTGTAAATCTAAACCTCCTAACAAAGGAAAGGGATATGATGAGGCTCCTTCTTGATAGGCACAAACCACCTCAAATGAAGGTGGGGATGTGTACTTGGCTTCTTCAAGTACACATGTAGATCATGAGGCATTGTTGATTGACTCAAGTGCATCCTTTCACTTCACTCCCTATAGAGAGTGGTTCTGTGAGTATGAGAAATATGATGGTGGTGATGTCTTCTTGGGGGATGACAAGAAGACTAGAATCATTGGCCATGGAAAATTAAAGTTGAAGCTGAAGGGTGGAAGGGTTAGAACATTCCAGGTGTTCTGCATATTCCTGCATTAGCCAAAAATCTAATTTCTGTTAGTATGCTAGATGATGCAGGTGTAAAGATAGTGTTTGAGAAGGATACCTGCAAGATGGTTCAGGGAGCACTGGTATTGATGCGGGGAGTTCGGATTGGAACTTTGTACAAGCTGCAAGGTAGCACTGTTGTTGATGGGTGCAACAGTTCCATGGTTTGTGAAAGTGGAGCAGAAAGTCTAGTGGTATCTAGAGAAAAGACCATGCTGTGGCATCAAAGGCTTGGACATATTGGAGAGAAGGGCCTTCAAATACTTCATGGTAAATCTATGGTAGAAGGTATGAGTAATAGTTCTCTGGATTTTGATTTCTATGAAAATTGTGTAAACGGGAAGCAGAATCAAGTGAGTTTCCCCTCTGGTGGTAAGAGGGTGAAACATATATTAGAGCTTGTGCACAGTAATGTGTTTGGACCTGCCAAGGTTCCATCACTGGGTAAGTCTATGTACTATGTATCATTTATATATGACTTCTCAAGGAATACATGGATATATTTCCTTAAGAAGAAAAATCTGAAGTCTTTGATAGGTTTAAAGAATTTAAGGCTCTACTAGAAATCTAGACAGAGAAGAAGATAAAGGTGGTGAGGACAGATAATGGTGGAGAGTTTTGCAGTAAGGAATTTGAAGAATTTTGCAAGAAGTGTGGTATAGGATGGCAAAAGGCTACTCCATATACACCTTAGCAAAATGGAGTTGCAGAAAGAGTGAACAAGATGTCGATGGAAAGGGAAAGAACCATGCTTAGTGGTGTTGGGTTAGGACAGGAATTCTAGGCAGAGTCGGTGGATACTGCATGTTACTTGGTCAACAGGTCACCTTGATCAGCGTTAGAGGATAAGACTCCACAATAGGTATGGACTGGTAAGAAACCCTATCTTTCACATCTAAGGGTATTTGATTGTGATGCATATGTACATGTTCCAGAGGAGAAAAGAACAAAGTTGGATAGTAAATCTGAAAAGTGCATCTTTATTGGGTATAGGGATGGTTTAAAGGGTTATAAGCTTTGGAGTCCAGTAACAAGGAAGGTTATGTATAGTGGAGATGTGGTGTTTAGAAAGGTGAGAGATGTTATTAAACATGAAGTCCAACCAAAGGAACCTGAGAAGATAGAGTTTGAGCTAAAGGAGGAAGAATCAGACTCTACAGCAAAGGAGGAATCAGAAGATCAAGAGCCACAAACTGTGGCTATGACAAGATCAATTCAAGAAAGAAGGTAGCCAGAAAGGTATAGTCCATCTGCTTTATATTCAAATTTTTATTTGTCTGTTACTAAGATGATCCCAGAACTGTGAAGGAAGCAGTGGATTCAGAGGATGGAAAGGTTTGGAAAGAGGCCATGGTTGATGAGCTATAATCTTTACACAAAAATGAGGCTTGGGATCTTGTAGGAGTTGCAGGCTGGAAGGAAACCCATTGGCAGAAAATGGGTGTTCAAAAAGAAGACAAATGCAGAAGGAAAGGTGGGGAAATACAAAGCTCGGTTGGTAGAAAAAGGTTATTGCCAGGTGTTGGGAATTGATTTTGGTGATAGTTTTTCTCCTGTTGCCAAGGTAACTTCTCTTATATTACTTTTATATATTGCTACTGCTTTTGATTTTGAGGTAGAACAGATGGATGTGAAGACAACATTTCGTCATGGGGATGTGGAAGAGGAGATCTACATGAAGTAACCTGAAGGCTTTGCGGTGAAGGGTAAGAAAGAGTTGGTATGTAAGTAAGAGAAGTCTCTACATCGGTTAAAATAGTCACCAAGGATGTGGTATCAGAAATTTGATACATTTATACAGGGACTTGGCTTCACCAAAAGTAAAGAAGATCATTGTGTGTGTTTTAAATTAATTGGTGACCATGTTATTTATCTAGTCTTGTATGTGGATGATATGTTGTTGGTTGGAAATGACAAAGAATTTATCTAGGATTTGAACACCAAATTGTCCTCCAAATTCGACATGAAAGATCTTGGCACTGCAAACTATATTTTGGGCATGGAAATTAAAAGAGATCGGGAAAAGAGGAAGCTCTGGTTAAACCAGAGGAAGTATGTTGAGACAATATTGTAGAGGTTTAATATGAAGGATAGTAAACCAGTGAAGGTTCCTATTCCTGTAGGTGTGAGGTTATCTGCTGAACAATGTCCCAAGACATAAGAAGAGGAATAGGCACGTCCCGTGTTCCATATGCAAGTGCAGTTAGTAGCCTGATGTATGCAATGGTTTGTACTAGACTAGACATTGCACATGCAGTGGGAGTATTTAGCAGATTTATGTCAAAACTAGGGAAGGAGCACTCGACATCAGTGAAGCAGGTTTTCAGGTATTTGTGTGGCACTAGTGATTATGGTTTGTGCTACCAAGGAAGACTAGGATTGGACAGAGTGTTGGATATTCATGGCTTTGTTGATACAGGTTGGGCTAGAGATCTGGATCAGAGAAGATCTACAAGTGGGTATGTGTTTAACCTATTTGGAGGAGCAGTTAGTTGGATGAGTAAGAAACAATTTGTAGTGGCACCATCAACTACAGAGGCAGAATACATGGCAGCCACTCATGCAAGCAAGGAAGTAGTTTGGTTGTAGAGATTGTGTTCACGTATGGGGTTAGTATAGGAAGCTATAAGGATAGACTGTGATAGCTAAAGTTCAATTTTCTTGGCAAAGAACCCCACATATCATTCAAAGTCAAAGCACATTGATGTTCAGTATCACTTTGTGAGGGATATGATAGAAGACAAAAAGGTGTTGCTGGTAAAGGTGGACACTTTGAAGAATACTGTAGATGCATTGACAAAATCTGTGAGCTCTGAGAAGTTCTCTTGGTGTAGAGAGACAAAGGGCATTTTAGGGCTGAAAAAATGACTAAGCTCTCTTGTGGCCCCTTGTGGAAAGAAAAAAACAAGTGGGAGAATGTTGGGTTGTGTTATATTCTTTCCATGTAGTTAAAAGGGTTTTTGCAACATTAACCCCACTTTATGGGGTCTAGGCAGCGCCCTAGAAAATTTTTCTTTTGGACACTATTTTAGGTTGGGTGGACCCACCTATGGTTTTGTGCATGAATTTTGCACATTTTTTTTGGATGCGATGGTTTTCTGTCCATGGTATTGGATGCTTCAGCATGTATAAATATATATTATAACATTAAAAGGAACATAATGAAAAATATCGAGCTAGTAGTCCTGCTTTTGGCATCCAGTGGAAAATATCTGTGTATATGTGTTTTATGTGTTCTACTCTCGCATTATTTATTTTCTTTGTTTTAGAATTCGTATGCAGGTAATTTCTGTACGGGGTTAAAATCTACATCCCTGAACCTGATCCTTCCTCCCTGCCCCTTTCGAGATTTTTCTCCTCATTCAGAGGAGTCTGCATGATAGGGGTGTTACACTAAAATTTGTCACCATGACTATTTGCAGTTAGTATGGCTTCATCCATTGTCATGCTATCCTCCTTGGCAAGCCTTGTACCTCTGCTCCTCATGTCAAACTCCAAAAAAGAGAGAAAGTCCTTTTAAAGTCAAATAACTCTGGGTACGCATATTCTCTTAGCCTTACCTGCGTGTACACACCTCAAGTTAACAATGCATGCGTACGTGTACGCTCTGTATGTAAAGGGTGGGGTGCGTACTCCTGTAATGGTCAAAATGCGCAAGTTCTACTTCAAAAAAGTTACTTGTGGTCAAATCTAGAACATTCTAGAGGATGGTTTGAAACAAATCCTCCTCTAATTGAGTCGAGAGTTTGACTAGATCTCATAGATGTTAAGTTGTGTATTTAGGTTAGTTTTTTCAGTTTTTTGTTTTAGGTCCAGTCTTTCAAATGATCTCGTAACTCAACCTTCATTTCATCCAACTGGTCGAATGAAATGAAGCTGGGGGGCATGCACTCTAGCAGTTATGCTTAGGGGGCATCAAGCACAGTTTTCTCTCTGTTTCAAGCTTGTGTAAAAATGAAACTACTCTGAAGCATAGTTTCTCTCTGTTTCAAGCTTTTGTAAAAATGAAACCTATCTCGAGTCAGTTTCAGTTATTTTCAAGACTCGTTAAACTCATGAAAATCCCGAGATTATTTTGCTATCTTTCATTCTCGTAAAACAAATGAAAATGCCGAGTTCTTTCCGTCTTTTCCTGCTCGTAAATTAAATTGAAAGTCGGCCATATGAGTACATTTTTATCCCTTTTTCGAACTCGTTAAAACTTACGAAAAAGTGAAACCTTTGAGTTCTCTTTTAAGCCCTTTTCAGACTCTCAAAATATGAAAAGATCGCTGAGTTTTTCTTTTTAAACTCGTTAAAACGGAACTAAAAAGACGGTCCTCTTACAGCCCTTTTTCTGACCATAAAAACACGAAAAGATTGCCGGATTTTTGTCGTTTCAAATTCGATACTGGAAATAAAATGACGTGCCCTTGATCGCTTTTTACTTTCAGGTCAGAGTCACTAATCATGAAAGTACTCCTTGGTTGCAAGATCAAGCGGTTCTCTCAAGTATTATTTTACACTTTTTCGGGCTTGGGAGACACAAATTTACGAAAAAGTTCAACTTGGAGTCTTCTTAAGTTTCTCATACTCTCTAAAATTGAAAAACGCCGAGTTTCTCCTATACTGGACTCGTTAAAATTTCACAATAAAGGACCTGTTCGATTGCAAACAGGAACGGACCACTCCTTCTTAGGGTCCGAATCTAAACTAAGTTGGACTCATCCGAAGGATGAGCTTATAATCAAGCATATGTTATCCTCCTCAAGCTTGTAAAAAATAAAGAGGTACTTGCCAGAAACGGTGGGGGAAAAGAGAGAAGAATGAACCTATTTGTCATCCTCAGTTACAGAAGAACCTTGTTACCACTCTTGAACACGACACTTTTTCATTCACCTGGGTTGGGAAATCTTTTGCCTCAAAAGTTAATCAAACCTCATTGAAAGCCTTCAAACATTTTCAGGTATTAACTTTGGGTCATTTTTCGCCAAGCCATCTGTCGTGTCGTTATGTGTTCAAGAGGATGCTGTAAATCAACCATTCATCTGCAAAATACTTGTCATCCATTTCGACCATCCCTGATTCAGTCCTTACAGCTTCGTTTCTTCAACTTGATCTAAGATTTTGCGTTATGGGCTTGCCTATGACAGGTCGCTTTCTATCGACATCAGCACATTATCTAGAAAGATGATCTAGAAATCATCAGTACCTTGAGGTCTGCATGCATCAATGGCAGGTTTCTCGCCTTTGACGACAGTTTACATCATTGACTTTCGATCAAAGGATTCCGTGACATGTTCGACATCAATACATCTATTCACATTTCACGGGTTGTGCTTGGGTAAGACTCATTTCCTTCTCCTAGTGTTTTGAAGGTAATTTCTCTTATATGGTCAAATCATCAACAAATCTTATGTCCTGATGCTCATAAACTTTCCCCTATCCTTAAAGTACCTTCTTAAACACTTCCTGTAACTGGTATCCCTCACATTCCTCATTTTCCCACAAACCCTAGTTTGTTACTACGATTTGACAATTTTATAGGCTAAGCCTATGTTTTTCCCCTTTTGACCCCTTCCCCTCACTCAATATTTGAAATTCAACTTTCCCCTATTTCCTAACATCCCTCCCTAGTTCCCAAAATTTTCTCAAGAATTTAGAAGCCCCTTATCCCCTTCATTTCGCTTAGTTTCTACAAATCCCTTGTTCCACACATCAGGATAGGTTTTACTCAAATGATGTTTCTGAGCAAGAAAAGATAAATTTGGAAAAAGTGAGAGAGGGTTTTGTCCCTAGGTGACTCAAGAAGAAAAGCCACTTTCCATTTTTACATAGCTGTCATGGTTTTAGAGAAATGTCGAAAAATAAATTTGCCTCAGGAGGGTTGCTGCACCTTTGGAGTGGCCTTGGGAAAGTCAATATTTCTGCTAGCCTGGTTGACCAAATGACTTTCTTGATGATTTAAATGATATCTAGATAGAGAGATATTTCTAATGAGCTATCATGAGATTAATTTGTAATTGAGGAAGACCTTCAAAACTTGACTGCAACAACACTCTACATTTAGGCAACCTCATTTTGCAGATTTTGACCAGTCTTTGGAGATTGGACATTTGACAAGGAAAATGACCTCCAAATTGGAAAATTCAATATGTTATGGAAGTGAGACTCAATAAGATTTCAAATTAGCCATCACACACCCAATTTGGAAACTAGGAAAACCTCCAAATGTCGTCTTCAAAAAGGCACTATGCATATAATTGGCGCTGCCCACCTATGGTAGGTTTCCATAGTAAAATTACGCTAACACTGCGGATACAATTGGCGCTATGCACCTATTTTAGGGTGTTGCGCACTTGTTGAACACTTCCAAAACACTGCTAAATCACCTCAAATCAGTTAAAATCACCAAGTTCACCTTCTTTACAAGTAAGTGAATTATTCCTCCTTGCCAAAGAGTGATTTTGTCTTGTTGGTTTTTCATCCATGAAATCAAAACCCTAGTTTTCACTGTTCACCATAGTTGTTAAAGTCTATTTATCCACTATGATTTCACTATTCATAAAGGTCACTCATTCATATTTTCTATTATTTCTAAACTCCCATGCACTACAAATTAAAACACTACCTCCCCATATAAACCCTATCCTACATACACCTCATTCCTATAGATAAATTCCCAAACCCTATACATAAACATACTAAAACCCTACCTTCCATATGAAACCCTATACCATACATACAAAACCCTATTCACACTCCCATTCACCCTCACCTACTCATCCTAAAATCTCTTCATACTCATCTTTCATCCATCCACCCTATCTCATCATTCACCACAAGTGTTCACAAACAATGAAAAAGGCCAGGTGGCTAGGCAGCGAAGAGGCAAGCTTAGAAGACAAAAGGAAAAGCAAATTGAGAATCCTGAGGAGATTTGTCTTGAGCAATTAACATGCACTTGGAGAGGTTGCTTGAGAAGGAAAAAAAAAGAGAAGAAAATGCTTCGTCACTTAGCCTATCACTACCTAACCTGGAACAAGATTTGTAATGCAAGGACAAAGAGGCTAAAAGCCAAACTAAGAAGAGTCTTGAGGAACAAGAAAGAGCAAGATAAACTCAAGATCTTGGATGAAGCTTCATTAGCTCAACAAAGCACTTAATGAGGTTTCCTCTTGCCAAATTTGAAGAAATTTTGAGAATTTTTGGTCATTTTGCATTTTTGGAAATTTTTACCTAGGAAATTCCAATAGGTGCGCAGCGCCGCTTTTGTTGGGGACACTTTCTTGAAAAAAAGTTTATATTTTTGGAATCAACATGGAAAAACATGGAAGCTCAAAAATGGCTGAGATTTTTTTACAAGTTCTAGGTCTCCAAAAGGGAAAAAAACACCCGAAAAGTGCCTTCTCTGCCACTTTTTTGCCACACAGGAAGCAGTCTTGGGAGAATCAATTTTTGGAAGGGAAAATTGATTCCAAACTTAGAAATTCAAGTTGTTCCAGAAAGTAGACTCTTCAAGATTTCTAATGAGCTATCCTACACCTGATTTGGACTTCGGGAAGCCTTCCAAAATTGGCCTAGAAAAATCACTGCGCATAGGATTAGTGGCATTGCACATAGGATGAATTTTGCCAGTTTTGCCTAAAACTCATAATTTCTCCCAGTTTGACTATCAATTGACTTTTTCTCTTCTCCTTGGTAAATTTATGATGGTAAATGATGTAATATTATGCAAACTTGATGAAAAATGACTTGAGGGGGTAGATACATTAGTTAGAGGTGGTTTGAGGTTGAATGAATCAGTTTCCATAGTTTTAGAGGCAAGCTATTCCACTGCCTATTTTCTAGTTCCTAATTTAGATGTTGTTGAAACAGCTCTTTGACTCATGGATTCAATCCCTAATGGCTAGCATAGGTGGTTTGATGCCTGCATTATGTACTTTCTTAGTCATTTGTAAAGGTTGGACTCTTGTCAATGTTTTGAGCTTCATTGTAAATCACTTCTACAGTTTGGCAAGGAAATGAACCAGGGTTTTGTAGCATTTTGTGGGATTCGTGTGGTAATGTGTCTTGGCATTGTTTATTCCTCTTTTATTTAGTTTCTCTTATGTGTATATGTGCCAACATCTATTTTTTTCTTCACAACTAAATGAATCAAGATAAATAGGTGGAATCCATTGATATTCAGTGCTCTGCCTTGAGGATACATTTAGTTTTAAATGTTTTCTACTATTTGAGAGGGACTCATGAACTTTGGATGCCCTCCCCAAATCCTCACTGGTCTTATACTTACCATCACACTCAATTCAAAGTGCCAAAACACCTACCGACCTTGCCCCACAAAACATCTTGCAAATCTGAGTTGATTTCTCGGACCCAAAGCTGCCTTCCTCATTTGATCCAGCAACCAACTATCAAAATCAAACAAAACCCTCTGACCTAATATACCTAGCCTAAAATCAACATTTATTTTCAGTCATCTCAAGCCCTAGTTTCCATATTCTAATTGAGATTGACAAGGAGGGAGCCCTCTCCCGACTTGGTAGGGCTAGCTACGAGGTTAAGCGTGGTTTGATGTTACCCTAGACCTACCTTCCTTGAGCCTGAGGTAGATTTAGGCACTAACACATTCAAAAGTTGCAGAATATCCAAATTCAAACAATATTGCTAGAACTTGAAGAGGAAGGAAAAATTATACTGGAACCTAGAGCAGTCATAGAAACAATAACCCAAAAGCTAGGAAATCAATCAATTTCAGAGTATCTCATGAAGTGGAAGGACTTACCTGCTAAAGATTCCACATGGGAGGACAAAAATTTTATACAGAAGCATTAAAAACTACTCAAATGTTGAGGACAACACTTTTTGAAGGAGAGGTGCATGTTAGGCCCTTATACTACTAGTGTAACCCCTTATTGTTATTAGTACACCCCCCTTATTATATTGTTGTACCCATGTAGTTCCCATATTGTTACTATTGTGCCCCATAGAATCCCACCATTATTATTATTATGCCCTTAAATTATTATTGTTATGTCGGCTATGATTATATTATGACCCTTTAGACTCCTATATATAGAAAGGAGGTATTTTCATTTGTATCATCTAACAATTGTTCATTTGTGTGATGTAAAGGAGGTTGCCCCCTCGAAGAGGCTGAATTCTAAGGCATTGATCTATATTTTCTATCTTTTTGTGAGCTGGTTTCATAACAAAAAGTATGCCAACCAATTGCAATGGGTGGAAAACATTTTAGAGGACTAGGACAATACTGAAGTTGTTGTGGAAAACATATTATTAGATCTAGAAAATAACTGGATGAAAATTCATTTCTATAGGTACCACCTCAGGAAAGGACAATGAGCACTCCCCCTGTCACGCGGGATAAGTCTACTTTGCGGACAAAGTGGACCTCCCTAGAAACTAAAGGGTTTCTAGCGACAAACAAAACAAATAAGAGCAATCCTTCTCTAAATATGGCTTTTACAATATAAGAAATCAAGTGTTTAGATCCTACCTTTAGTCCAATGTTGTTGTAGTAGTCCAGCCTCGCCAATCCGGATGAGCTCCTCCTTCACTTCGAAACCTACATCCACTAACAATCAAACGATTAAATAGCACTTGTATATCTCATAAAATAAAACATATTTAACATATAGACCAAGGAGTATATGAAACAACTCATAAAAACAAGTTATTGAGAAGAATGGACTTATTTGCATTAATAGGAAACAAAGGAACCTTACAACCTGAGCCTTGGTGTTGTGCAGGCTCCTCCCAGGGTCCAACGAGAATTCTCCATTACTTTGATCAGCTCACCCACTTCCAAATGAAACAAGAAAGGATGGGAATCTCTCCTCACAAGCTTCTACAAGGAAGTCCTAATTCTAGCAGCATCTACCCACATGAATCTTTAGCTTTTCAACCTCTCCTCCTTCTGGCCCAATGCCTGTATTTATAGTGCTGTAGAGGAAGTTAATCAGGTCCACCATGGATGGGATAAGCCCCTCTTTCAATGGGACAACTCCCCTCTTCATGGGATAAGTTCCTCTTCCTTAGGGATACATGAACCATCTGGAGGCGCTCAATACACGTCAAACCATCCTCTAGAATGTTCTAGATTTGACCACAAGTAACTTTTTTGAAGTAGAACTTGCGCATTTTGACCATTACAGGAGTACGCACCCCACCCTTTACATACAGAGCGTACATGTACGCAGGCATTGTTAACTTGAGGTGCGTACACGCAGGTAAGGCTAAGAGAATCTGCGTACCCAGAGTTATTTGACTTTAAAAGGACTTTCTCTCTTTTTTGGAGTTTGACATGAGGAGCAGAGGTACAAGGCTTGCCAAGGAGGATAGCATGACAATGGATGAAGCCATACTAACTGCAAATAGTCATGGTGACAAATTTTAGTGTAACAGATTGCCCCCTAAAGTGCGAAGCCTGTAGTAGATTAGGGTTTCATATCATCTAGGAAGGGTGAAGGAATTTATCATTTCAAGGAGAATCTTGTGGAAAGCCCGGTCAGAACCTGCAATTATTCAACACAAAATACATATATAAGCTCATATCATCGCTGAGGTAGGCATTCCCATACTCAGATTGAAAACTTTAACTAACAAACTAATTACTACTCTGATACAGGAATGATTTCGCAGTACATTACAATCATAGACTCATGTAGACACAGTATGGACGCAGCCATCTGTTTATGATTAGTCTACTATATAATGAATACAAAACTCCTCGCAGCCTGGATGGTGGAAGCTAGATCCAGGGTCTTCATTTCTGCTTCCCGAAATAGTACGATTCTATCCATGTGAATGAATGATTTGATGTTGAACATGGTAGAAACCACTTGATTACCAGTCAATGATGTAAACTGTTAACAAGTGTGAGAGAGACCACCAGTGATGTCAATGGTTCTCAAAGTACCCAGTACAACCCGTGAAATGTGAATAGATGTATTGATGTCGAACATGTCACGGAATCCTTTGATCGAAAGTCAATGATGTAAACTGTCGTCAAAGGCGAGAAACCTGCCATTGATGCATGCAGACCTCAAGGTACTGATGATTTCTAGATCATCTTTCTAGATAATGTGCTGATGTCGATAGAAAGCGACCTGTCATAGGCAAGCCCATAACGCAAAATCTTAGATCAAGTTGAAGAAACGAAGCTGTAAGGACTGAATCAGGGATGGTCGAAATGGATGACAAGTATTTTGCAGATGAATGGTTGATTTACAGCATCCTCTTGAACACATAACGACACGACAGATGGCTTGGCGAAAAATGACCCAAAGTTAATACCTGAAAATGTTTGAAGGCTTTCAATGAGGTTTGATTAACTTTTGAGGCAAAAGATTTCCCAACCCAGGTGAATGAAAAAGTGTCGTGTTCAAGAGTGGTAACAAGGTTCTTCTGTAACTGAGGATGACAAATAGGTTCATTCTTCTCTCTTTTCCCCCACCGTTTCTGGCAAGTACCTCTTTATTTTTTACAAGCTTGAGGAGGATAACATATGCTTGATTATAAGCTCATCCTTCGGATGAGTCCAACTTAGTTTAGATTCGGACCCTAAGAAGGAGTGGTCCGTTCCTGTTTGCAATCGAACAGGTCCTTTATTGTGAAATTTTAACGAGTCCAGTATAGGAGAAACTCGGCGTTTTTCAATTTTAGAGAGTATGAGAAACTTAAGAAGACTCCAAGTTGAACTTTTTCGTAAATTTGTGTCTCCCAAGCCCGAAAAAGTGTAAAATAATACTTGAGAGAACCGCTTGATCTTGCAACCAAGGAGTACTTTCATGATTAGTGACTCTGACCTGAAAGTAAAAAGCGATCAAGGGCACGTCATTTTATTTCCAGTATCGAATTTGAAACGACAAAAATCCGGCAATCTTTTCGTGTTTTTATGGTCAGAAAAAGGGCTGTAAGAGGACCGTCTTTTTAGTTCCGTTTTAACGAGTTTAAAAAGAAAAACTCAGCGATCTTTTCATATTTTGAGAGTCTGAAAAGGGCTTAAAAGAGAACTCAAAGGTTTCACTTTTTCGTAAGTTTTAACGAGTTCGAAAAAGGGATAAAAATGTACTCATATGGCCGACTTTCAATTTAATTTACGAGCAGGAAAAGACGGAAAGAACTCGGCATTTTCATTTGTTTTACGAGAATGAAAGATAGCAAAATAATCTCGGGATTTTCATGAGTTTAACGAGTCTTGAAAATAACTGAAACTGACTCGAGATAGGTTTCATTTTTACAAAAGCTTGAAACAGAGAGAAACTATGCTTCAGAGTAGTTTCATTTTTACACAAGCTTGAAACAGAGAGAAAACTGTGCTTGATGCCCCCTAAGCATAACTGCTAGAGTGCATGCCCCCCAGCTTCATTTCATTCGACCAGTTGGATGAAATGAAGGTTGAGTTACGAGATCATTTGAAAGACTGGACCTAAAACAAAAAACTGAAAAAACTAACCTAAATACACAACTTAACATCTATGAGATCTAGTCAAACTCTCGACTCAATTAGAGGAGGATTTGTTTCAAACCATCCTCTAGAATGTTCTAGATTTGACCACAAGTAACTTTTTTGAAGTAGAACTTGCGCATTTTGACCATTACAGGAGTACGCACCCCACCCTTTACATACAGAGCGTACACGTACGCATGCATTGTTAACTTGAGGTGTGTACACGCAGGTAAGGCTAAGAGAATATGCGTACCCAGAGTTATTTGACTTTAAAAGGACTTTCTCTCTTTTTTGGAGTTTGACATGAGGAGCAGAGGTACAAGGCTTGCCAAGGAGGATAGCATGACAATGGATGAAGCCATACTAACTGCAAATAGTCATGGTGACAAATTTTAGTGTAACACCCCTATCATGCAGACTCCTCTGAATGAGGAGAAAAATCTCGAAAGGGGCAGGGAGGAAGGATCAGGTTCAGGGATGTAGATTTTAACCCCGTACAGAAATTACCTGCATACGAATTCTAAAACAAAGAAAATAAATAATGCGAGAGTAGAACACATAAAACACATATACACAGATATTTTCCACTGGATGCCAAAAGCAGGACTACTAGCTCGATATTTTTCATTATGTTCCTTTTAATGTTATAATATATATTTATACATGCTGAAGCATCCAATACCATGGACAGAAAACCATCGCATCCAAAAAAAATGTGCAAAATTCATGCACAAAACCATAGGTGGGTCCACCCAACCTAAAATAGTGTCCAAAAGAAAAATTTTCTAGGGCGCTGCCTAGACCCCATAAAGTGGGGTTAATGTTGCAAAAACCCTTTTAACTACATGGAAAGAATATAACACAACCCAACATTCTCCCACTTGTTTTTTTCTTTCCACAAGGGGCCACAAGAGAGCTTAGTCATTTTTTCAGCCCTAAAATGCCCTTTGTCTCTCTACACCAAGAGAACTTCTCAGAGCTCACAGATTTTGTCAATGCATCTACAGTATTCTTCAAAGTGTCCACCTTTACCAGCAACACCTTTTTGTCTTCTATCATATCCCTCACAAAGTGATACTGAACATCAATGTGCTTTGACTTTGAATGATATGTGGGGTTCTTTGCCAAGAAAATTGAACTTTAGCTATCACAGTCTATCCTTATAGCTTCCTATACTAACCCCATACGTGAACACAATCTCTACAACCAAACTACTTCCTTGCTTGCATGAGTGGCTGCCATGTATTCTGCCTCTGTAGTTGATGGTGCCACTACAAATTGTTTCTTACTCATCCAACTAACTGCTCCTCCAAATAGGTTAAACACATACCCACTTGTAGATCTTCTCTGATCCAGATCTCTAGCCCAACCTGTATCAACAAAGCCATGAATATCCAACACTCTGTCCAATCCTAGTCTTCCTTGGTAGCACAAACCATAATCACTAGTGCCACACAAATACCTGAAAACCTGCTTCACTGATGTCGAGTGCTCCTTCCCTAGTTTTGACATAAATCTGCTAAATACTCCCACTGCATGTGCAATGTCTAGTCTAGTACAAACCATTGCATACATCAGGCTACTAACTGCACTTGCATATGGAACACGGGACGTGCCTATTCCTCTTCTTATGTCTTGGGACATTGTTCAGCAGATAACCTCACACCTACAGGAATAGGAACCTTCACTGGTTTACTATCCTTCATATTAAACCTCTACAATATTGTCTCAACATACTTCCTCTGGTTTAACCAGAGCTTCCTCTTTTCCCGATCTCTTTTAATTTCCATGCCCAAAATATAGTTTGCAGTGCCAAGATCTTTCATGTCGAATTTGGAGGACAATTTGGTGTTCAAATCCTAGATAAATTCTTTGTCATTTCCAACCAACAACATATCATCCACATACAAGACTAGATAAATAACATGGTCACCAATTAATTTAAAACACACACAATGATCTTCTTTACTTTTGGTGAAGCCAAGTCCCTGTATAAATGTATCAAATTTCTGATACCACATCCTTGGTGACTATTTTAACCGATGTAGAGACTTCTCTTACTTACATACCAACTCTTTCTTACCCTTCACCGCAAAGCCTTCAGGTTACTTCATGTAGATCTCCTCTTCCACATCCCCATGACGAAATGTTGTCTTCACATCCATCTGTTCTACCTCAAAATCAAAAGCAGTAGCAATATATAAAAGTAATATAAGAGAAGTTACCTTGGCAACAGGAGAAAAACTATCACCAAAATCAATTCCCAACACCTGGCAATAACCTTTTTCTACCAACCGAGCTTTGTATTTCCCCACCTTTCCTTCTGCATTTGTCTTCTTTTTGAACACCCATTTTCTGCCAATGGGTTTCCTTCCAGCCTGCAACTCCTACAAGATCCCAAGCCTCATTTTTGTGTAAAGATTATAGCTCATCAACCATGGCCTCTTTCCAAACCTTTCCATCCTCTGAATCCACTGCTTCCTTCACAGTTCTGGGATCATCTTAGTAACAGACAAATAAAAATTTGAATATAAAGCAGATGGACTATACCTTTCTGGCTACCTTCTTTCTTGAATTGATCTTGTCATAGCCACAGTTTGTGGCTCTTGATCTTCTGATTCCTCCTTTGCTGTAGAGTCTGATTCTTCCTCCTTTAGCTCAAACTCTATCTTCTCAGGTTCCTTTGGTTGGACTTCATGTTTAATAACATCTCTCACCTTTCTAAACACCACATCTCCACTATACATAACCTTCCTTGTTACTGGACTCCAAAGCTTATAACCCTTTAAACCATCCCTATACCCAATAAAGATGCACTTTTCAGATTTACTATCCAACTTTGTTCTTTTCTCCTCTGGAACATGTACATATGCATCACAATCAAATACCCTTAGATGTGAAAGATAGGGTTTCTTACCAGTCCATACCTATTGTGGAGTCTTATCCTCTAACGCTGATCAAGGTGACCTGTTGACCAAGTAACATGCAGTATCCACCGACTCTGCCTAGAATTCCTGTCCTAACCCAACACCACTAAGCATGGTTCTTTCCCTTTCCATCGACATCTTGTTCACTCTTTCTGCAACTCCATTTTGCTAAGGTGTATATGGAGTAGCCTTTTGCCATCCTATACCACACTTCTTGCAAAATTCTTCAAATTCCTTACTGCAAAACTCTCCACCATTATCTGTCCTCACCACCTTTATCTTCTTCTCTGTCTAGATTTCTAGTAGAGCCTTAAATTCTTTAAACCTATCAAAGACTTCAGATTTTTCTTCTTAAGGAAATATATCCATGTATTCCTTGAGAAGTCATATATAAATGATACATAGTACATAGACTTACCCAGTGATGGAACCTTGGCAGGTCCAAACACATTACTGTGCACAAGCTCTAATATATGTTTCACCCTCTTACCACCAGAGGGGAAACTCACTTGATTCTGCTTCCCGTTTACACAATTTTCATAGAAATCAAAATCCAGAGAACTATTACTCATACCTTCTACCATAGATTTACCATGAAGTATTTGAAGGCCCTTCTCTCCAATATGTCCAAGCCTTTGATGCCACAGCATGGTCTTTTCTCTAGATACCACTAGACTTTCTGCTCCACTTTCACAAACCATGGAACTGTTGCACCCATCAACAACAGTGCTACCTTGCAGCTTGTACAAAGTTCCAATCCGAACTCCCCGCATCAATACCAGTGCTCCCTGAACCATCTTGCAGGTATCCTTCTCAAACACTATCTTTACACCTGCATCATCTAGCATACTAACAGAAATTAGATTTTTGGCTAATGCAGGAATATGCAGAACACCTGGAATGTTCTAACCCTTCCACCCTTCAGCTTCAACTTTAATTTTCCATGGCCAATGATTCTAGTCTTCTTGTCATCCCCCAAGAAGACATCACCACCATCATATTTCTCATACTCACAGAACCACTCTCTATGGGGAGTGAAGTGAAAGGATGCACCTGAGTCAATCAACCATGCCTCATGATCTACATGTGTACTTGAAGAAGCCAAGTACACATCCCCACCTTCATTTGAGGTGGTTTGTGCCTATCAAGAAGGAGCCTCATCATATCCCTTTCCTTTGTTAGGAGGTTTAGATTTACAATCCCTTTTGAAGTGGCCTTCCTCTCCACATTTCTAGCACACAACCTTTACAGGTTTTCTTGGAGATTTAGATCTCCCTCTAGATTTAGATCTCCCACTTGATGACTTAGTTTTGTTTCTATTCTGGGATCGT
>Ga0181468_100044_pt1 | contig 17422 bp, 14 predicted proteins | sample InSIn1SAF170_2_FD_119080 | JGI IMG/M metagenome (GOLD analysis project Ga0181468, IMG submission 119080) | Clean room microbial communities from NASA Spacecraft Assembly Facility at Jet Propulsion Laboratory, Pasadena, California, USA -... ... | reverse complement strand
GGACGCTTTACACCACGTGTAACAGGTGTTTGGACTGTGGCTAAGAATTCAAATATTCGTGCATCATTCCAAACTGGTTTCCGTAACCCAACTACGCAAAACCAATATATTGATTTAGCTGTGGGTGGCGGTAGCCAGCGTTTAATTGGTGGTTTGCCATCTTTCTTAGACAAGTATAAGTTGTTAACTAATAAGCCTTACACAGAGGCAAGTTATAGACAAGCGGTTGCTGGTACAGGTGCCTTAGTTCAATATAGTTTTGATCCAAAAGGTGTGCGCCCAGAGAGTGTAACGGCTTACGAGTTGGGTTATAAAGGCTTGTTAGGGTCTAATTTCTTGCTAGATGTTTACGGTTTCTATAATGAGTATAAAGATTTCATCACAGGTGTAAATGTTTATCAATTAAATGGTACAGCTTTCACTAAATTTGGTGTGCCTGTAAATGCGGCTGGAAAAGTTACTACTTACGGGGGTGCTTTAGGTTTGGATTATGTAGTGCGCAAGTTTACTTTTTCGGGTAACGTATCTTACAACAAGCTAAACGATTTGCCAGCTGATTATAACAATGATTTTAATACGCCAGAAGTACGTTATAACTTAGGTGTTAGCAACCGCGAAATTTTCAAAAACGTAGGTTTCAATGTGAACTATCGCTGGCAAGATAAATTCGTTTGGTTCTCATCATTTGCAGGAGGTGAAGTGCCAGCATTTGGAACTGTAGATGCCCAAGTGAATTTTAAAATGCCTTCAGTTAATTCGGTAATTAAAGTTGGAGGTTCAAATATCTTGAACAAATACTATATCACTTCATATGGTAACCCAGAAGTAGGTGCAATGTACTATGTTTCGTTAGCGTTTAACCCATAGCCAATAGGCCTTATAGCTATAAACAAGAAAGCCCCGAGAATTTTCTCGGGGCTTTCTTGTTTTATCAAGTCGAAATGACGAAAAGTCGGTTTAATCTAAAATCGTACTTCGTCAATCTAAAATCACTTATACATTTCCTCTCTCAACTTAGCTACATCAGCATTGTTGATATACTCGTCGTAAGTCATTAATTTATCGATAATGCCTTTCGGAGTGATTTCGATGATACGGTTAGCTACAGATTCTGTTAAGGCATGATCTCGTGAAGTGAACAACATGGTGCCTTTAAAATCTTTCATCCCGTTGTTTAGTGCGGTAATCGATTCCAAATCTAAGTGGTTAGTTGGTTCATCAAACATTAAGAAGTTTGCCTGTTGCAACATCATTCTTGAGAACATACAACGCATTTTCTCACCTCCAGAAAGTACTTTAACGTTTTTCATTACTTCCTCGCCAGAGAACAACATACGGCCCAAGAAACTACGTACAAATTGCTCGTCAGCATCTGTTCCTGAATATCCACGTAACCAATCTACCAAGTTCTCATCCTTATTGGCAAAAAACTCAGTGTTATCGTTAGGAATATCAGCTATGCTAATGGTTACACCAAATTTAAACTCGCCAGTGTAATCTTTATCGTTACCGTTTAATATTTCGTAAAAAGCTGCGGTAGCCAAACTGTTTTGAGAAAGCACTGCAATTTTATCCCCTTTGTTCACCATAAAACTGATGTCTTTAAAGAATACTTCGCCATTTACTGTCTTGCCTAATTTTTCGACCTGTAAAATTTGGTCACCAGCTTCACGTGCACCATTGTTGTTGAACATGATTGCAGGATATTTACGGCTAGAAGCTTTAATCTCAGAAATATCGATTTTATCCAAAGCTTTTTTACGAGAAGTAGCCTGTTTAGATTTAGAAGCATTAGCGCTAAATCTGCGGATAAATTCCTGCAACTCTTTTACTTTATCTTCTAATTTTTTGTTCTGATCTGCACGTTGTTTCAATGCCAATTGCGAACTCTCGTACCAGAAAGTGTAGTTACCGCTATAGATGTTCATTTTACTGAAATCGATATCCACAATGTGGGTACAAACGGCATCTAAAAAGTGCCTGTCGTGACTAACTACCAACACAATGTTTTGGTAGTCGGCCAAGAAATTCTCTAACCAAGCAATGGTATCAATGTCCAAATCGTTGGTAGGCTCATCTAGTAATAAAATATCAGGATTGCCAAATAAAGCTTGTGCCAATAACACACGTACTTTTTGGTTACCGTCTAATTCTTTCAATAGCTTATGGTGAAATTCTTCTTTAATGCCCAAGTTGCTCAACATGGTTGCTGCATTGCTTTCCATATTCCAACCGTCCATTTCGGCAAATAGGTTTTCTAGTTCTCCTGCACGTTCGCCATCTTTCTCAGAAAAATCTTCTTTCATGTAGATAGCGTCTTTCTCTTTCATGATGTCGTACAATTGCTTGTGTCCCATCATTACCGTTTCAATTACCGGAAACTCATCAAACTCGTAGTGATTCTGCTTAAGTACAGCCATACGTTCGCCCGGTGTAAAAGCAACCGTACCGCTAGTTTGTTGTACATCGCCAGATAAAATCTTCATGAATGTAGATTTACCTGCGCCATTTGCGCCAATTACGCCATAGCAGTTGCCATGTGTAAACTTTAGGTTAACATCCTCAAATAGTGTACGTTTTCCGTAACGTAACGATAGGTTTGAAACTGAAATCATGTTGCTTAAAATAAGCCGCAAAGGTAGTTAAAAAAGGTGGAAGCTGAAAGGTGGATGGAAAAAGGTGTTTTTTGGTAAAAGAAAGTTGGTAGTTCTTTGGCAGTTGTAGTCCCGCTTTACGATATAATCTTTTTTTGGGTTCATCTGTCCTTCCGAGGAACGAGAAATCTAATTATCTGCTACTCTTCTAAACAGACTTGCGTCGCAGCTACTTCGTGGTCTTCGCTATGCTGAGAATTGACAAGATAAACAAAAAGTATTTCCGCTTCTCCCGATAACTTTAAATCATCGCATCATCAAATCGGCTTATCTTCAAATTTTAGTTTTCTCATTCTGTAGCACATCATTGCAGTTTTACCTAGTTTTTTAATTAATTGATAATTGGCAACAGCACCGACAGCAGCGCCGACAACTGGTAGCAACTGGGCTAGTTTAGCCAGGTCTATATAATCACGATATTCTTGTTGAAACGTTTGCCAATCAAACTCTTCGGCGTGCCAGGTAACACAATTAGTTTTTGGTCCCAGTTTTTCATTTGCTCAAACACTTTCTGGCTACCTGTTTTGCTGGAGAAGGCCAATTGGAAGATGTGCAAAATGTATAAACGCTCACGATAATCTCTAACTTCAAAGCCATACAAATTGGCAATCTCAAACAGCAGCTTCATTTTTATGGCAATTAACACGGGGAAATCCGCCAAACTCATTAAAAATCCGCCAGCTCCAGTAATGCCACCCTCGGCTGCGCCGGTTTTGGAATAACTATCTATTTTAGATTTTACTAAAGCTTCACGGTGCATTAAACTTAATTGGGCATCTGGCAAATTTGAAGTGGTATGCTTCGATCCATACAACACTGCTTTGACCATCTGTTTAATGGCAGTAGTAATAGCTTTGTGTACCTTTTCGGGAATGTAGCTATTGATTTTAGTTTGAACTTTTGTCGCCAAACTACCAAACATACTCGGCCTTTTCATCATTTCAAACTCCCAAAAATCGAGTTCGTGTTTTATTTGTTCTTCATAGTTCATGTTGGTTAGACAAGCAAAACAACTTTCTGTTTCAAAATACTTTTTATATTAATCGATTTAATAGACGAAAAGAAGCAGATGGATGATCAAAATCTTCGATTTCATTTAAAAATTGCACATTTTTCTTTTTAATTACTAGGAATTGGAATGGAAACTTTCTATATTTACTAAACCAGTTTCAATCAGCTAATTCATAACTTTTTTAACCTTGTTGGATGAATAAACATTTACTTCGCTTAACTGAAATTTGTAAATCCAAGAATAGGTATATTATTGGTTTAATGTCTGGCACCTCTTTAGATGGTTTGGACATTGCACTTTGCCGATTTGAAAATTCTGGTTTAGCCACAAAAATTGAAGTTTTAAATTTTAAAACTGTTTCTTACGGTGCAGACTTTAAGGCAGAGTTGAAAGCAGTTTCGTCTAAACGAAATGTGGATTTACAGCTGGTAACACTTTTGAATGCATACATCGGGACGTATTACGGCGAACTCATTTTAGAAGCATTAACCGAATGGGACGTAAAGCCCGAATGTGTTGATTTAATCGCAAGCCATGGACAAACTATTTTTCACGCTCCACAGTCAATTCATCATGATGAGCGTTATCCGAACGCAACTTTACAAATAGGCGACGCCGACCATATCGCCGTAAAAACTGGGATAATCACGTTAAGTGATTTTCGGCAAAAACACATAGCAGCCGGAGGTGAGGGTGCGCCATTGGCAGTTTATGGAGATTATCTCATTTTTTCTGACGAGAAAGAAAATCGGATTTTATTAAATATAGGCGGAATAGCAAACTTTACTTATTTGCCAGCTGGTTTCAAAACCGACAATATTTTTTCGACCGATGTTGGTACAGGTAATACGTTGATGGACCAATATGTTCACAAGTATTACGACGGCAAATTTTTTGATGAAGACGCCAAGATTGCTTCTGCAGGAAATGTAAATGATGCTTTACTTAAACAGCTGCTAAACAATCACTTTTTTGAAATTGGCTTCCCGAAAACTACTGGGCCAGAACTTTTCGATTTAAATTATCTTACAAAAGCGCAAGAGGTTTCAAAAACCAAGCACCTAACGCACGAGGATGTGATGGCAACTTTAGCCGAATTCACGGCAAGAGGTATTATCGAGGCTGTTAAGAGAACACTCACAGGCAAGACCGATTTCGAAATTTACTTAAGCGGTGGCGGTATGCATAATCCGCTGTTGCGAAAAAAACTGGAGACTTTTTTTGGTAAAACTCTAAAAGACACCGCAGCGCTAGATGTGAATCCGGACGCCAAAGAAGCTGTATTATTTGCTCTTCTAGCGAACGAATGCATTATGGGCACCGATGAGAAATATGGCGATAGAGCTGGAATTCCGTCGGTTAATATGGGGAAAATTAGTTTCCCGAGCTGATTTGCAACAAACTTTTAAACTATACAACAATTATTTAATATGAAACAGACAAACAAAAGAGTTGGTTGGGGCATTTTGCTCTTTCTAATGAATCTGTTGATGGTTAGTTCTGTGTTTGCGCAAACGAGCTACATCATTAAGGGTTCAGTAAAAGATTCTAGAAATGGCCTAGCCATACCTGGGGTGAGTGTAAAATTAGAGAACACCGTAATTGTGGGCGCTACAAACTCGAATGGCGATTACGAACTGCGAGCCAACGTAGCACCTGGTACTTATAAGGTAAGTTTCGGTTACATTGGTTATTCGAAAAAGGTGGAAACCATTACGCTCGGCCAAGCGAAAGAAATTACGTTAAATTCATCAATTCAAGAAGATTTAGTTGGATTGGATGAGGTTGTGGTAACAGGTACAGCAGTTGCTACCAGTAAAAAAACATTGGGCAATGCCATTTCATCTGTAAATGCAAAAGATTTGCAAAGCAGTAATGCAACTTCTATAGACCAAGCTTTGGCAGGTAAAATTTCTGGAGCGCAAATCACCCAAAATTCTGGTAACCCCGCTGGAGGTATAAGTGTTAGATTAAGGGGAACAAGTACGGTGGTAGGCGCTGGCGATCCTTTGTACATTGTAGACGGAGTTATTGTTAACAATTCATCTGCCGAGTTAATTGACCTTGGGGGCTATGCTCAGAATAGGTTAGTTGATATCAACCCGAACGATATAGAACGCATGGAGATTATTAAAGGAGCTGCAGCTGCTGCAATTTATGGTTCTAGAGCAAGTAATGGTGTTGTGCAAATTTTTACAAAAAAAGGTAAAGATGGAAAACCCAAATTTAATTTCTCCACTAATTTAAAAGTTAACGACGTAAGAAAAACGTTGGATGTTAACACCTATCCGTTCAGGTTTAACAATACAACCGTTACAGATTTAACACAAACTGCTGTGCAAAGATATGATTACCAAGACGATATTTTTAGGACTGGTTATGGCAACGAATCGAATATCTCGGTGTCTGGTGGCGGAAACGGGACGCAATATTTTGTAAGCGGAAATTACTTGTATAACCAAGGTATTATCGATAAATCTGATTTTACAAGAGGCGGATTCAGGGCAAACATTGATCAACGTTTAAACAATTGGTTGAAAGTATCGGCTGGTGCAAACTATGTCATATCATCAAGCAACGAAGTGCCAAATGGAGGTTTGAATGAGGCTTACGGCGCATTAACTGGCTTTATTTTTAGCAACAATTATATTAATTTACAGCCAGACCCAATAACGGGCATTTATCCGTCAACTTCTCCGGTTGCGGTGCAAAGAACGAATCCCTTAGAGGCAATCAATCGTTTTGATTTTGGTCAAAAAACAAGTCGTTTTATTGGTAATTTGCAATTGAGTGCAACACCGATGAAAGGGTTGAGCATCAACTATACCCTAGGGTACGATAATGCAAATCAATTGGCAACAGGCTATATCCCTGTAGGGAACACAACGCCTTCTTACAATACAGGCTACTCAAGAAGAGCAGATAGGACATCTTTTTTATTGAATAACGATTTGAATGCCTCGTACCAAGCTAAAGTTGGAGATTGGTTAGAGTCTACTACAGGGATCGGCGCAACAGCTCAAAGTGAAAAAACTTATCAAACTTACCTTACGGCCACGCAACTTGGTTTAATTGGGCAAACGGTTAACAATGGAACCTTAACTGCAGCTACTGGAGAACAAAGGTCTGATTTAAATTTGATGGGAGCCTATATCCAACAGACGTTTGGTATAATGGAAAAAATCTACATTACTGGGGCTGCTAGATATGATGTTTCGTCTGTTTTCGGCAAAGAAGATAGAGGCCAGTTCTATCCAAAAGTTAGTGGAAGCTACCTTTTATCGAACGAAGATTTTTGGAGAAATAGCAAGTTAGGAAATACCATCTCTTTATTGAAATTTAGAGCTTCTTACGGTCAATCTGGTAACTTAACTGCTTTAGGTGCTTATGATCAGTATACGAGCTTTGTTCCGGTGAACTCTGCCGGCTTGCCAAGTGTTTATTCTCCGCTACAACTAGGTAATACAGCCATAAAACCAGAAAGACAGCAAGAGTTTGAAGTTGGTACCGATTTAAGCTTTCTAAAAGATAGGATTGGTGTTGAATTTTCTTACTATAAAAAGGATGTGAAAGATTTATTGCTGTTCGCTAACCTAACGCCAAGTACTGGTTACTCAAGTCAATACGTTAATGTGGGCACAATGACGAATAAAGGTATAGAATTATTGGTTAGAGCGGTTCCAGTGTTAACCGATAAATTCAAATGGAATGTAACTGCAACGTACAATAGAAACAAAAATATTGTCGACAACATTCCAGGAGGTATTTTAACTTTTGCTGGAGGGTTTGGTCAAGTGGCAGCAGTAAATGGTTCGCCTATTGGAGCTTTTTATTCTACCTATTTTGCGAGAAACCCAGACGGTTCTTTGTTGTTGACCGCAGGGGGGCTTCCGCAAACTGAAAAAGTTGGAAGAACGGGCGGTCAGCCAAGTGGAGCGGTATTAAGGAAAGTAATTGGCGATCCAAATCCAGATTGGACAGGCTCGTTGATCAACGAAATTAGTATAGGTAAACACTTATCTTTTAGAGCGCAATTGGATGCTTCTTACGGAGCAGAAGTTTTCAATTTTACCAAGCGTGTTGGCGAAAGGGATTTATATGGCGGTTTAAAAGGCTACGAATCAGAATTGAGAGGCGAAGTACCAAAAGGGACATCAGCAGCACTGTTCGCAATCTTTGAAAATTGGATAGAAGACGGTTCTTATGTGAAGTTAAGAGAAGTTTCGGCTAGCTATGAGTTTAAGCCATCGTTCCTAAAATCTGGGAATATGAGGTTTAGTTTGGCAGGTAGAAACTTGTTTTCAATTGACAATTATAGTGGTTACGATCCTGAAGTTAACGCTGCTGGACAAAGTACGGCGGTTAGAGGATTTGATTTTGTGGAGGTGCCAATACCGAGACAAATTGTAGTTGGCTTAAGTATGAGTTTTTAATGGTTTAAACGAGATGAAAATGAAAAATTTTAACAAAATAAAGCTTGGGTTGCTAACTGGCGTATTGTTCTTTGCAAATGCATGCAAGTTAGACACCATTAACCCAAATGCGCCAACGGATACTGATGTATTGACAACAAGAGATGGCATTATTGGTTTGAGCGTTGGTTTAAGACAATATTACTCAACCAACGGTATCTCTACGGCGTATTTCTACCCAGCTGTAACGGCTCGAGAATTATCTGGTACTGCAACCTTTACCAATGTATTAGAGTTAGAGGCTGGTGGCACGGCATTACCAACTGCAAATGGTAGTATATTATCCCTGTGGGCTAATATGCAAAAGCTAATGAGTATGAGCGAAGATGTTATTGCTAATGCGCCAAAGATCAGTACCATTTCTGGAGGTACGTTATCTGGAATTATGGCACATGCTAAATTGTACAAAGCAATTGCCTTGGGTACTTTAGCCACATCTTTTGAGCAAAGCAATATAAATACCGATAGAAACGGAAAAGCAACGTTCGTGCCCCGGGCAGCAGTTTTAGCAGAAGCAATAAGACTGCTGAACGATGCGATTGCACAAATTACCGCAACTCCGGTTTCGGCCGATTTTACGGCTAAAGTAGCAGGGCCAAATTTTAACTTGCTTAATTGTTTAAGAGCATTTAATGCAAGATATAATTTAATGGCGGGCAATTATGCTGCGGCCATTACCAATGCTGCTGCTGTAGACTTGACAAGTAAGAACCAATTTGGTTACACAACACAAAGCGTAAATCCGCTTTGGAATACATCAACACAATTGCGTTACTATACGCCTCGTGCAACCTTGGGTTTGCCTGCCTCGCTGTTTGAAACAGGTGATGCCAGAGAACCATTCTATATTACAACCGTTACATCTGGCTCTACTGTTACCCGAACATTGAGAGGGTTTTCTGTTGCTCAAACAGACTTTATCCCTGTTTATTTACCAGATGAAATGAAGTTGATTAGGGCAGAAGCTATTTTAAGAAATAATGGTGTGTTAACTGACGCAGTTTTGTTGATTAACGAGGTAAGAACCCAAACTACAGGAGACTTATTTGGGGTAAATGCTGCATTGCCAGCTTATACAGGTTTAGTTACAAAAGATGATTTGTTGCTTGAAGTTTATAAACAACGTTGTGCTGAATTGTTTTTAACAGGTATGCGTTTAGAGGATAGCCGCCGTTTTGGCAGACCGGCGCCACCGGCAAGCACTGTGGAAAGAAATCGGAATTTTTATCCTTATCCAGATCAAGAAAGGGTAAACAATCCAAATGTTCCGGCAGATCCTGCTATTTAAAATTTAAAAGTCCCGTTGATAACTTCAACGGGACTTTTCTTTGCACTGAACAATAATCAGACCTAATAAGTCACTTTCATTGCACTTTGTTCCCAAAGTTTAAATGCTTGTAAAGCTTCATCTCTCATTAATTGTTTAATTGGTAATTTACGTTCTGCGGTAGGCTTTTCAATTTCATCGTAAATAAAGCTGTCATCGAAGTTGATGTCTGCTGCATCTTTTTTAGTGTTGCCATAATAAACTGCATCAACTCTTGCCCAATAAATGGCGGCTAAGCACATCGGGCAAGGTTCACAGCTGGTGTAAACCACACAACCGCTTAAATCGAAGGTTTTTAGTTTTTTGCAGGCAATTCTAATGGCCGAAACTTCTGCGTGAGCAGTTGGGTCATTTGTTGAGGTTACTTTATTGCCGCTTTTGGCAATTACTTTCCCATCTTTTACAATCACCGCTCCAAATGGCCCACCAATGCTATCCAAAACATTTTTTTCGGATGCTTTAATCGCCATTCGCATAAATTTTTGGTGGATTTTTAAATCTTCCATAACTTTTATTACTCAAAAAAAAGCGCCCCAAAATGGAGCGCTTTTTGATTTTAATTTTGTATTTCGGTTTCCAGAAAACAGTAAATTGTTAACTGCTAACTGAACTATTTTTTCTCTTTAGCGTAAGCTTCGTTTAAGCCGGTTAAAACTTCTTTAGTTACATCTAAATTATCTTCTGCATAAAGAATTGCACTGTTACCTTTTTGGTAAGTTAATACCATTTTGTAGCCTTTAGTTTTTGCGTATCCTTTTAGGTAATCAGCAACTTTGTTATAAAGCAATTCTTGCTCTTTAGCTTGATCGTTTTGCAAAGCGGCACCAGCATTTTGTTGGTATTGTTGTAATTCTTGTTGTTTACGTCCCAATCTTTCTTCAGTTGCGGCTCTTTGCTCGGCAGTCATGCTGTTTGCTTGCGACTGATATTGTTGCATATCACGTTGAAAGGCTTGCCCTTTAGCTTTAAGGTCAGCATCAGCTGCTTTACCTTTAGCTTCCATTTTAGTTTTTAGTACCTTGAAGTACTCATATTGATTTAAAAGTGAATCCGAATCAACGAAAACAATTTTGTCCTTGTTAGCATCTGTCGTTACCGCTGGTTTTGCTGTTGTACCTTCGGTTTTTGCTTCCTTATTTCCGCAAGCGCTCATGATAGAAACGATAGCGATTGCAGTAGCCAAGCCACTAAATTTTACTGTGTTTAGTCTCATTCTGTTTTTGTAAATTTTAACAAATATAAAAATCAAAACCGAACATCCTAAATTACGTGCCATTAATCATTTAAGAAGGTTAGAAGATTGTTTTCAAAGCACGTTGGAAAGCTTTTTTGAACGCTTTCAATTTCAATGTTTTGATGAAGATTTTAACAGTCGAATAGTTATCCACAATAACCGAAAATCCATAAAAAATGCGTATTTTTGATTCCTAATTTTTCACATAAATATGAGCGAAGAAAAAAATCCAAACTCTAATTATTCGGCGGATAATATACAGGTTTTAGAAGGTTTAGAGGCTGTTCGTAAGCGTCCTTCGATGTATATTGGTGATACCGGCGTTAAAGGTTTACACCATTTGGTTTATGAAGTTGTAGATAACTCTATTGACGAAGCTTTGGCTGGTCATGCAGATACGATCTATGTAAATATTTTAGAAGGCAACTCTATTAGGGTTGAAGATAACGGTCGTGGTATTCCAACTGGTATCAATACAAAAGAAAATAAATCGGCATTAGAAATTGTAATGACCGTTTTGCACGCAGGTGGTAAATTCGATAAAGATACCTACAAGGTTTCTGGAGGTTTGCACGGTGTGGGTGTGAGTTGCGTTAACGCCTTGTCTACGCACTTAAAAGCAGAAGTGCATCGCGAAGGCAAAATCTGGATGCAGGAATATGAAATTGGTGTTCCGCAGTATGACGTAAAAGAAGTTTGTACAACCGATAAAAGAGGTACAATTGTAACTTTTAGTCCAGATCCAACCATTTTTACCCAAACTACAGAGTACAAATATGATACTTTAGCTGCTCGTTTACGTGAGTTGGCATTTTTGAATAAAGGCATTAAGTTAACTTTAACAGACGAGCGTGAAGTGTTGGAAGATGGTACTTTCTTTTCGGAAGTTTTTCATTCTGATGGTGGCTTGAAAGAGTTTGTTGCCTTTTTAGATGGAACCAGAGCATCATTTTTGTCAGAGCCAATTTATGTAGAAGGTATCAAAAATGGTATTCCTGTAGAGTTGGCTTTCCAATACAACGATAGCTATTCGGAGAATGTACACTCTTACGTAAATAACATCAACACACATGAAGGTGGTACGCACATTGCAGGTTTCCGTAGAGGTTTAACACGTACTTTAAAAGCTTACGCTGATAAATCTGGTTTGTTAAAGAACCTTAAGATGGAAATTACAGGTGATGACTTTAGAGAAGGTTTGACCGCGGTAGTTTCTGTGAAAGTTGCAGAACCTCAATTTGAGGGACAAACCAAAACCAAGTTAGGTAATAGCGAGGTAATGGGTGCGGTAGATGTAGCCGTAGGTGAGGCTTTGGGTAATTACCTAGAAGAAAATCCTAAAGAAGCTAAAATGATCATTAACAAGGTTATTTTGGCTGCTACGGCGAGAGCCGCTGCTCGTAAAGCTCGTGAAATGGTACAGCGTAAGAGTGTAATGGGTGGTTCTGGTTTACCAGGTAAACTAGCCGATTGCTCTGATAGTGATCCAGAAAAATGCGAAATATTCTTAGTAGAGGGTGACTCGGCGGGTGGTACCGCTAAACAAGGTCGTGATCGTAACTACCAAGCTATTCTTCCGTTAAAAGGTAAAATTTTGAACGTAGAAAAAGCAATGGAACATAAAATCTACGAGAATGACGAGATTAAGAATATGTTCACCGCTTTAGGTGTAAGTATAGGTACAGAAGATGATGACAAAGCCTTAAACTTGACTAAACTTCGTTACCACAAAATTGTAATCATGACGGATGCTGATATCGACGGTTCGCACATTACAACCTTGATTTTAACATTCTTCTTCCGTTACATGAAGCCTTTGATTGAAGCTGGTTATGTTTACATTGCAGCTCCACCACTTTATCAGGTTAAAAAAGGTAAAGATTTTGAATATGCTTGGAACGACGCTCAACGTGATGCAGCTGTTCAGCGTTTAAAAGGAGCAGGTAAAGAAGATAGCGTACACGTACAACGTTACAAAGGTTTGGGAGAGATGAACGCGGAACAATTATGGGAAACTACGTTAGATCCAACTCGTAGAACTTTAATGCAGGCTACCATAGAAAATGCTGCAGAGTGCGATCATACTTTCTCTATGTTAATGGGCGATGAAGTTGCTCCGCGTAGAGAGTTTATCGAGCGTAATGCTAAATATGCGAAGATTGATGCTTAAGGCATAGTCACTATAAAATTAAACCCTCCCTGCAAAGCGCAGCGGAGGGTTTTTTATTGAAATCAAAAATAACACTAATAAATCAGTTTTATAAAATGTAGTAAGATCCCACGGGTGCCATGTCTACATGGGCCTTGTCTTCGAAAAGTTTATTATCATCTAGCATTTGGTATAAATCCTTTTCAATTGTTCTACATATGGTAGTTGTAGGGGTGTCGGTTGGTTTGTTTTCAAATGGATCTTGCAGGTGTACGGCCATTTTCTCTACCAGTAAGAAAAATACTGATATAGAAATTACCACAGGTATCTCCATTAAACCAAAGTATTCAATCAGTCCAAAAGGTAGCATCATAATAAACAACACTATCGACATGTGGATGTATTTGCTATAAGTAACCGGGAAAATAGTCTTTTTGATACGTTCGCATCCGCCCATATGATTACACAGTGCATTCAAAGTTTTATCTAGCTCAATCTGTTGATATTTATTAATCCATCCTTCTTTTAAAGCTCTTTTTAAATCCATGGCATGTAGTTCTAATAGCGCTACCGTAACATTGTTCTGTTTCTTGATGTAGGCATATTCTTCGCTATTTAGGTACCTTTCTAATCCTTTTGAAGAACTGTGCCCTCTTAATGATTGGCTTAATGCGTAGCACCAGGCAATTTGTCTTTTAATAAACCTGCTTTTAAAGGTTTCTACTTCTTCGGTAGCATATGGGCTGTCTACAAACGACATGATTTGTCTCGCTAATGATCTAGAGTCGTTTACAATGGCTCCCCATAAAATTCTTGCTTCCCACCATCTATCGTACGCCTGATTAGATCTAAAAGCTAATAGTAGTGATATGATGGTACCTAGTAAAGCGGGTACGGCAATAGGAATAGATATTCGAGTGAAATGGAAGTTTTGATAAAGAACGACCACGCCTACAGAATAGGCTACAACAAAAATTAATTCTTGCCTGATTTTCCCAAATATATAAGTAATTGGTATGTTTTTTCGTAAAAGCATGATATTGGGATTTTTTAATTCTTAATTGTTTTTGTTAAGCAGGTATAGTCTTTGATGCTTTTTCTGTTTCCATTTTGGTATTAAACAGTTCTTGTTCTTGAGCAATTACATCGGTGTCTAATTCCAACACTTCGCAACCACAACGGGCTGTTAAAACTTTTGGATCGATACTGTATTTGTTGATTGGGGTAAAGTTGTAGTTCTGTGGATAAGCCACTAAGTCAATTTGCAGTCCTTCTATCAAATTTTTAAAAGCTGCGGCAGTACTTCCATAGAAAAATTCTACGCCAATACCTTTAACTTTTTGTTGATACTTTAAAGTGTAGGCATCTATTTTTTGGTTGAACTCTTCGTTAATATGTTGGTAATCCTTACTTCTTCTGCTCAACATCAACATGTCTGTAATAGAATCGGATAATTTAAAAGCGTGTAAAAAGATAACAGTTACTTCCTGTAAACCTTGGTGCAGCGCAATAGCATCTATAATTTTTGTGCTTTCTACATTAAAATCTGTTGGAACTAATATTCTTTTCATAACCCTATTGTTTAAATGTTTAACTAATGATTTAATACAAAACTAGGGTGGCGATATTATAGCCGCTTAAGAAACAGATTAGAATGAGATTAGAATTTTATTTATGTTTAATTAATAGGAAGTATTACTTTGATTTCTGTACCCATGCCTTCCTGCGACTTGATGCCAATGCTACCGCGGTGTAGCCTGATGATATTGAGCGACAAAGGTAAACCTATGCCATAGCCTTTGAAATTACTGGTATTAGATGCCCTAAAGAAAGGTTCGAAAATATGCTGTATGTCGTTTTGCGGAATACCAATACCTTGATCTACTACTGCAATTGATAGAATGTTATTGCTGCTTTCTAACCTTACGCTTACGGGCTTAAAATCCGAATATTTACAAGCGTTACTTACAATATTAGTGAGCGCTAATTTTAACAGATTTTTGTTGGCTTTTACGGTAACTGCGGCTTCGTCTTCTGGTAGTTTATTTAAATCTAGTTCTATTTTACTTTCCGGATGTACCTGGTAAACGGCCTCTTTGATGTCCCACAAAAGTTCGTCTATTCTTACTTCTTCTCGTGGCTGTACTGTAAGCTCCCCCAAAAATAGTACGTTTTAAAAGTAGACAAAAGTCTTAATTTTAAAAACGTAAAAAATGAAAAAGAGTCAATTCAGTCCAACACAAATTGCCAGCATACTCAAGGAGTTTGATAATGGCAAAACAGCCGAACAGATTACCCGGGAACATGGTGTAAGCAAGGCCTCCTTATATAAATGGAGGCAACGTTATGGCGGCATGGAAGCCAGTGAACTAAAACGTATTAAAGAACTGGAAGAGGAAAATGCCCGGTTAAAAAAAATGTATGCCAACCTTGCCATGGAGTTGGATGTAGCTAAATACATCATAGAAAAAAAGCTATAAAGCCTTGCGAAAAAAGAAGAATTGCCGATGAACTGCATAAAGAACGACCCAGAGACATCAGCAAGGCGTGTCGTATATTAAGGTTAAGCAGGAGTAGCTGGCATTATCAATCTATAAAAAACGATTCCTATCTAATTGGTCGGCTGCAGCATCTTACCATTCAAAATCCTCGTGAAGGTTTTTGGAAATGCTATGGTCGTATGCGTAACCAGGGAGAGCTGGTTAATCATAAAAGGCTGCATCGGGTATATAAACTAATGAAGCTACCCTTAAGACGTAAAGTAAAGAAACGCTTGCCGGCAAGGGTGAAAGAACCTCTGGTAATACCTGGCGGGTTTACCCAAACCTGGAGCATTGACTTTATGAGTGATGCACTGAGCAACGGAACTAAGTTCCGTTCATTTAATGTTATAGATGATTATAATCGTGAAGTATTATTTATTGAAACAGATTACTCATTAAAAAGCAGCAGAGTTATATGGGTATTAAAACATCTAATAAACAGGTATGGCAAACCACAAAAAATACGGATGGATAATGGGCCTGAGTTTGTAGCAAAACTGGCTCAGTCCTGGAGCAACGCCAATGAAATTGAATTTAAATACATACAACCAGGCCAGCCAACTCAAAATGCCTTAATAGAACGATTTAATAAATCATACAGGAACGGTATTTTAGATGCATATATGTTTGATAGCATTGATGAAGTAAGAGAAGCCACACAGGTATGGATAGATGATTATAACAACGAAAGACCTCATGATGCACTGGGAGGCTTATCGCCGAGGATGTATAGAGAAAAAAATCTCAAAGCTATTGGGCTCCGCTGCGCTTCGGCTACGCCTTCGCTCCACTACGCCCAATAGCTTTGATTATGATATGAAAATATTCTACTTTTAAATTGTACTAAAAAGGGGGAGCCTACAGTACTTTTCCGTTAAAGCCCGATTGCGCTAAACCCAAAAGACTGGTTAAAATATGCTCTAATCTATCGGCTTCGGCTTTAATTTTTTCTAATGCAGCTAAGTGTTCTTTAGCGCCCATTTCGGCATTCATAGCTAGCTCCACTTCGCCGCTAATAATGGTTAATGGTGTGCGTAACTCATGCGAAGCATTGCTGATGAAATTATTTTGTGTTTCAAAAGCAGTTTCCAGTCGGTTTAGCATATTGTTAAATGTTTGTGCTAAATCAGACATTTCATCGCCGCCGTAGCTTTTTACATCCAAGCGCAGATGTAGGTTTTCGGCCTTGATTTTCTTCATGCTCTTGATAATGTTCCGCAAAGGGTTGAGTGTATAGTTAGAAAACTTCCATCCCACAATAAAAGATAGAAAGACCGAGAGGAAGAAGCCTGCTATTAATATCTTTTGTAAATCTTTAAGTTCCCTAAAACCAAATGGATCATTTGCCGCTATAATTACAATATAGCCCTGGTTATTGATTTGAAAATATTTGCCTGCGTAAAAATGGTTTTCCTTACGGTAGCGAGCCATTTTTCCTTCCTTAATACGGTTGTAAAAACTCTTTGGTAGCTGGTCGTCGGTATTTATTTGAGGATGTACATTGGTGTCGGCTTTTACAATGTATTCCTTTTCTGATGGTAGGTGTTCAAGGTATTGCACCCTCATTTTGGCATAAGCAACGTTGTTTTCGTCTTTTACCAATTTAATTTGTGCAGCAACTCTTACCCTAGTTTCTAAACGTTTATAAAAATCTTCGAAAGCAAACTCATTAGAAAAGTACCAAACAAACCCGCTTAGTAGCGAAATAATAACTGCCGATAGGATGGCGAAAAGCAGGGTGATTTTTCTCGCTATTTGCATTATGCTTCTTTTAACACATACCCCAAACCAACTGCGGTATGTATTAGTTTTTGTTCGCTGTTTTTATCTATTTTTTTACGTAGATAGTTCACATACACATCTACCACGTTGGTGCCAAGGTTAAAGTCTATGTCCCAAACGTTTTCTAAAATATCTATTCTCGATAGAATTTTACTCTTATTTTTCGCCATAAATTCCAATAATCGATATTCGGTGGCGGTTAATGTAATATCAATATCGTCTCTTTTTACAGATTTGGCAGTAAGGTTA
>Ga0181468_100042_pt1 | contig 17510 bp, 14 predicted proteins | sample InSIn1SAF170_2_FD_119080 | JGI IMG/M metagenome (GOLD analysis project Ga0181468, IMG submission 119080) | Clean room microbial communities from NASA Spacecraft Assembly Facility at Jet Propulsion Laboratory, Pasadena, California, USA -... ... | reverse complement strand
GAGGAATATGTGAAACGTAGTTATGCAACCATGGCTAAACACGTAGAGCAAATGTTGGAGCTACAAAAACGTGGCGCTATCACTTTCGATTATGGTAATAACTTACGTGGACGAGCTTTGGAGGTTGGCGTTAAAAATGCCTTCGATTTTCCAGGTTTTGTGCCGGCTTATATCCGTCCGTTGTTTTGTGAAGGAAAAGGGCCTTTCCGTTGTGCGGCTTTAAGCGGCGATCCACAGGATATTTACGAAACCGACAAGGTAATCTTGGAGCTGTTCCCAGAAAACGAAAGCTTAAAGCAATGGATTACCATGGCACAAGAGCGTATCGCTTTCCAAGGTTTGCCAGCTCGTATTTGTTGGTTGGGGCAGGGCGAACGTGAAAAAGCAGGTTTGGCATTTAATAAATTGGTAGCCGAAGGTAAAGTGAAAGCACCTATTGTAATCGGTCGCGACCATTTAGATACTGGCTCGGTAGCATCGCCAAATAGAGAAACCGAAGCCATGTTAGATGGCTCTGATGCGGTGGCAGATTGGCCCATTTTAAATGCCTTGATTAACACTGCGGGCGGTGCAAGTTGGGTTTCTTTACATCATGGCGGTGGTGTGGGCATTGGTTATTCTATCCACGCTGGGATGGTAATAGTAGCCGATGGCACCGAAGATGCCGCAAAGCGATTGAAAAGAGTGCTACACAACGATCCGGCAATGGGTGTTATTAGACACGCTGATGCGGGTTATGATATTGCAAAAGATACTTTAAGAAAACATAGATTGGGGCTGAAATAGTCTGTCGAAGACTTAAACATTAAGAAATGAAGAAAATTAAGGATTTTGAAACTAAAAGAGGTCTTCGACGATTTGCCCAGACAATTCGGGAAGCTCAAGCCCGACATTTTTTTTACTAGAAATTTAATTATTCCTAAATTTGCCAACAAGGAAATGGTGTCTTCCTATTTGAACCGCCCTAAAAAAGCTGATGACGCCTGGTTATAAATGCAAAACATTTAATCAGGAGAGTTATGTCTTTAAAGAAAGAAAAATCAATTGGCGAAAAAATCAAAATCATCACCTTCGTATTTTTTAGAAGATATCCAGCCGTTCCGTATATACTTAAATGGCTAATTATAAGCTTAATTATTGGCGCTTTAATTGGTACAGCATCTGCTGGATTTTTGCAATCGCTAAACTGGGTAACAAACTACCGCGAAGCTAATTTATGGATCATTGCTTTGCTTCCGATAGCTGGTTTAGGCATTGGCTTACTATATTTTTACTATGGAAAAGATGTAGAATCTGGAAACAATTTGCTCATTGATACCATACACGAGCCTAAACAAAACATTCCATTTAAGATGATGCCTTTTGTTTATATAGGCACAATGGCTACCCATTTATTTGGCGGTTCGGCAGGGAGAGAGGGTACTGCTTTACAAATGGCTGGCGCTATTGCCGATCAGTTTAGCAAGCCTTTTAAACTCACCCCAGAAGAAAGAAAAATTTTAATTATAGCCGCAATTGCTGCTGGTTTTGGCTCAGTTTTCGGCACGCCTTTGGCCGGAGCAATTTTCGGCATGGAAGTTTTTCTTATTGGCAGGTTAAAATACAATTCTATTTTTCCGGCATTTGCCGCAGCGATTATTGCAGATATTGTAACCAAACTTTGGAACATACCACATACGCATTACCATATTGATTTAGTTCCCAATATTTCATTTTTAAATCTTGGTTATGCCATTTTAGCTGGGATTATTTTTGGTTTATGTGCGGCAACTTTTAGCAAAGCGCTACATTTTACCAGCGCTATCTTTAAATCGAAAATCCAATATTCGCCATTGCGACCATTTATTGGAGGGCTAATTTTAGTTACAATTATATACTTTTCTGGCACTACAAAATACATTGGTTTAGGTATTCCCACCATTGTGGAAGCTTTTGAACAACAAATGCCAGCTTACAGTTTTGCTGTAAAAATGGGGTTAACTATACTTACATTGGCTGCTGGTTTTAAAGGTGGTGAAGTAACGCCTTTATTTTTTATCGGTGCGACTTTGGGCAGTGCTTTGGCTATGTTTTTACCTTTACCGGTAGGGCTTTTAGCAGGAATGGGTTTTGTAGCTGTATTTGCTGGAGCAACTAACACACCTATTGCGTGTACACTTATGGCAATAGAATTGTTTGGTAGCGACTGTGGTGTTTACGTTGCCATTGCATGTACCATTTCTTACCTATTGTCTGGTCATACAGGTATTTATGGTAAACAGGTAATTGGCGAGGCAAAGCACAAGCGCTATGCGAGTTTTTTGAACAAGCGAATGAACGAAATCTAACAGAAAAAAATAAAAAATTCCCTAATACTAGGTATATCATCATTTCTAAAATATCTGTATATTCGAACCCATGCAACACCACAATTTCGACGTAGATATCGTCATCCCTTCATCAAAACAAAAAGTAAAAATTACAGCCGAAGCCATTGAGGTAAACCAAACTCGTATTGCATGCGCAGATGTAGCTGCTGTTAAATATGGTGTTTCGCTAATTGGTTCTGTAAAAAAGCCGATTAAAAAGAAATATACCATTGATGTAAAAGGCAAAGATGGCAAGTCGGTAAGTGTGCAGTTTGAGAGCAGTAAAGTAGGAGAGCTTTTAGAGGAAGACCATACTTATTATTACATCATGTCGGGTTTGTGGCAGTATGTTAAAAAGCATTTGGTAAGCGATTTTATTGAGAAATTGAACAACCAAGAAAAGCTAGAAGTAGGTGCTGCGAAATTTGATTATCAAGGTTTCGAAGTGTCTTACAAAACTTGGTTTTTAGGTAAAACTAAAACGGAGATTTTGCCGTGGAGCCAAATCAAATATTTTTTAGATAAAGGTATTTTGCATGTACAAGACATGTACAATAAGAAGAAAAATATAAATGTAAGCTTACATGACGATTGGAATGCGGTGGTATTAAATACATTGTTGCATTATCTATCGCAAGAACATAGAAAAGAGAAGCTAGAAAAAGGAGAAAAGATATAATTAAAAGCCCCGACAATTAGTCGGGGCTTTTTTATGCGATAGCCATAAATTCCTATTGACCGTTTAGAACCTAAACATGGTGTCCTTGCCGCCAACTTTACCTCCAAAATTTTGGATGTTGTAAGTAAGCGTAAACAATCCGTGCCTACCTAGGTTATTTATTCGCATATCTCTAACGGAGTTTTCATTAAGGTAAATATAGCGCCTGTTGTTGGTGTTTAGGATATCGTTAACGCTACACTTTAATTGTAATCTATCATTTTTCAAGAAAAGGAAAGTAACCGCTGCGTTCCAAAAACTGATGGTATTGTTTTGCCCGTTAACAGTTTGTGTGTTGTACTGTAAGCGGTAGTTGGTTTCCCAAACCACTTTTTTAGGTAAACGGATAATCATTTCAGTATCACTACTGTGGTTGTAATAATTCAAATTTGAGTAGAAATCGCTTTCGTAAAAACTATTGTTGAAGCCGAAACTGTAGGTTTCCCCAAACTCAAATTTATCATTCAAATTAATTCTACCGCCTAACCTCGGCCCGCCATTAATAATTTGACTTGTGCTTACATTTCCGTTTACAATGACGAAGCTTCGATTGTAATTCCCCCAATATCCAGTACTCAAAGTTAACTGTCGTTTTGTCCCTTTAAATTCTTTAGAGATGTTGCCATTACTGTGAAATTGCCAAATGCCATCTTGGTTTATAGGTGTTGAAACTTGTACTCCGCCGTCACTAATTTCTCTCGACATAATTACACCGTCGTTTTGAACACTGCCACCTAAATAAAGATTATAACTAAGGGTTTTTTGTGTGTCGTACTTGTACAAGTTCATGTTAACTTGATGCGTTTTTGACGGTCTTAAGCTAGGATTGCCATTTTGTATAGAAAATGGATTGGTATTATTAGCAACAGGCTGTAAGTAAGTTACAAAGGCTTCCCTAAATGATGGCGAATAACTAAAATTTAGATTTTTATAGCGTATGGTGAGCTGACCAGCGAAAAATTGAAAACTTTGGTTAAAGCCAGGGCTATTATCAAACTCATTTTTTAGGTCTATAGTATTGAAAACAAAGCCAGGTTGTATGTTCAGGTCTTTGTTTATTTTCCATCTTAAACTAACCCTATTGTTGGTTTTGTAGCCGCTTTGCATTACCGTTTCACTTAAGTTTGGTACTGCAATATCATAAGCTTGGTTGTTAGGGTTTTTGATAAAAGTGGCTAATGCATTTTTGTTGTCGATATAATTGGCGTTACTAGCAATACTTAAAGTGAGCACTTTACTTATTGGTTCGCTGTAGTTAGCATTTAGGTTGACATTAAAATACGCAATGTTGTTGTCTCGCCATTGGTCTAAATATTCCGTTGGATTTGCAGGGTCATAAAAATTACTCTGGTTAATGGTATAATTATCGGTAAGGTTTTCCCTACGAGAAAGATTTAACGTTAAATTCAGCGATCTGCCTGCTTTTTTAAAGTCTTTCCAAAGGCTAGTGCTTAAATTAATATCATTACTTGTCCCTTTAACTTTAGTGGCGTTGTTACCATCACTTTCTAATGCGAGTTGGTTGTTAAAAGTGGTTGTTTTAAGTGTTCCATTATTATTTGTAATGCCGATAGAAACATTAGGTTCTATGGTTAACTTGGTTAAGCTGTCTAAATTTGCTTCTATTCTGCCTCCGAAATTGTGGCTGTAGCTTCGGTTGGTTTGTAATGAATTGGTATTAATGAATAACCTTCTAGTGCCGAGTGTTTGATCAATATCTGTTTCTTGGTTTGTGAAATTGTCACTGTAACCCAAAAAATATTTACCATTAATCTTTACGCCCTTTTTGGTGATGGTATTAAAGTTTGCCCCGCCACCCGCAGATTGTTGCACACCTCCGTTCATAGATCCGCCAAAAGAAATTCCGTTAAGACTAAAAGCACCATCAGAGTTGATAGATGTAGAATTTACGCCAGACCTTTGAAAACCGCCAATGCGCATTACATCTGAAATACTAAAGCCAGGTTTGTTGGCGTTGTTACCGTATCCTAAAACACTTACCTGTGTGGTGTCCCTAAAGAAATTCATAATGCCGCCAGCTTCATATAGCTCATTTGGACCACCGCCAGCATAAAGTTTCCCAAAAGCACCACTTTTAATGGCTTTTTTCAGTTTCAGGTTAATAATTTGAGGAATGTTCCCTGCTACAATGTCTGGGTCTCTACGTTTTGCTTCGGGGTCGTCAGTTAACTGCACTTTATCGATGATGTTTGCGGGCAAATTTTTGGTCGCAATTTGTTGGTCGCCGCCAAAAAACTCTTTTCCATCTACCAAAATTTTACTTACCGATTTTCCATTTACCAAAATTCCACCATCGCCATCAATAGCAACGCCAGGCAGTTTTCTCAATAAATCTTCTACTACAGCGCTCGGCAAAGTTTTAAACGATTCTGCATTGAACTCGATAGTATCCTTTCTAACAATAATGGGAGGGCGTTCAGATTGTATCACCACCTCATTTAAGGTATTTGTTTTTTCTGAAAGATAAATGTTGCCAAGATTGACGTTGGGTTGGCTGGTGTCTAGCTCAATTTCTTTACGATGAATATTGTACATCCAAGCATTTATCACCAAGCGATATTTTGTTCCAATTTCTAAGTTATTGATTTTGAAAACGCCCTTGTCGTCTGAGAGCTTGTAGGTATGAAGCATCGTATCGGTTCCTTTAAAAACAGAGATTGTAGCAAAATTTAGGGTTGTTTTTTTGGTTACACTGTCTAAAAGAGTGCCGCTTATGCTACCTTTTTGAGCAAATAAGATTTGTTGGGCAAGAATGAGAACGAAAAGTAGTAGAGTTTTCTTCATTAGGTTGATTTTACCATAAGACGCAACTAAATACATAATGTTGCATAAAACTAGCGCAATCGAATAAAATAGTTTTGTATTTAGGAATCAAAAAACCACATTAAATAAGACTAGAATTCTTACTTTAATGTGGTTTATCAGGAAATATCTTTTGATTACAACAAAATCTTGCTGCTTACTTCTTTATCTATCGTGATGTAACCAGGATATTTCACCAAACCGCCACCTACTTTAATAGACGGACGAATTTTCAGGGTAACTAATCCTTTTTTCTCAGAACCATTAGTCGCACCGCTAATAAATGCCCCAATGTCATCTAGCATTTTATTGTCGGTTAAAAATTGATAGATATTGGCATTTACCTGTACCGGAACTTGTGCGGTTTGGCCGGCACCAATACTTACGCTTTGATCTACCGACCCGTTAAAAACCTCTTGTCGGTTAATCAGTACAATATAATCGAAATTATTGATGGCCGCCAAGGCATTTGAAGGGTTTGTAATCTCCAAATTAAGCTTTGCTCTAAGCGGAATATCTTTCCTTAATAAACCTAAGGCTAACCCCGGAAAGTTTACCGAAGAGGTAGCGCCACTTTGAATGATTTTTTTTACATCAGCGCCAGCAATGGTAATGTTTGTAGCATCGGTAAGCCGATAATCGCACTTTTCTAATGCCTTTATTTGTTGTGCTTGTTTGTTAATGCCGCATGATCCTAACCCAAGGATGATAAAGCAGGCTAAAAGTACTTGTTTCATTTTAGTGTAATTAGTGTGTTGTGTGAAGCAAATTGTTACGCAAACGGCGTTCCATTTCCGAAGGCTTTTACAAAAATTAACTATTTTAGCCATACAACCAATACACAATGAACATCAAGACAATTTTTCTTGCTGCTATGCTATTGCCATGCTTTACAAACGCACAAATGCAGCAGTTAAATGGTGCAGAAATAGCCCAAGGCATCGCTAGTCTATCCGTAAAAGGCAGTGCGCTTTACATTGCCGCCCATCCCGATGATGAAAACACAAGATTACTAGCTTACCTTGCCAAAGAAGTCAAAGTAAGGACAGCTTATCTTTCTTTAACCAGAGGTGATGGTGGGCAGAATTTAATAGGAAACGAACAAGCTGAACTATTAGGTCAGATCAGAACACAAGAACTTTTGGCGGCTAGAAAAGTAGATGGCGCAGAACAGTTTTTCAGTAGAGCGAATGATTTCGGTTTCTCTAAAACATCTGACGAAACTTTTAAAATTTGGGGCAAGGAGCAAATATTAGCTGACGCCGTTTGGGTGATCCGAAAATTTAAGCCAAATGTAATCCTCACTCGTTTTCCTGAAGATGCAAGAGCAGGACACGGACATCATGCAGCTTCGGCAATTATAGCCCGAGAAGCTTTTGTTGCTGCGGCAGACCCGAAGAAATTTCCAGAACAACTGAAACAGGGTGTATCCGTTTGGCAGGCAAGGCGCATTTTGTGGAACACCTATAATTTTGGCAACAACAACACTACGGCGCCCGACCAATTGAAAATTAATGTTGGAGCTTACAACCCATTGTTGGGTAAAAATTACGGAGAAATTGCGGCTATTAGCCGTACCAACCACAAAAGTCAAGGTTTTGGCTCGGCTTTGCAACGCGGCGAAGCTTTCGAATATTTCAAACATACCGCTGGGGATCCTGCTAGCAAATCGTTGTTTGACGGCATTAATATTTTCCTAGCTGATGATAAAATTGCTAAGCTAATTGAAGAGATACAACAGCAATTTAATATCAGTAAGCCCTCTGCTAGCTTACCAAACTTGCTTCAATTGAAAAAACTGACGGCTAATGAACCTAACTTTAAACACCAATTATTGGATGAATTGATTTTGGCTTGTGCTGGTTTTTGGGCAGAGGCGGTAACTCCGCAACAAAGTTATGCTGTTGGCGACGAGGTGCCATTTACAGTAAATGCTATTTTTAGAGAGGGTGAGATTGAGCCAAAAATTAATTACCTTGCTGCTGCGCAAACCATTACATTGCAAAACAATAAATTGGCAACCATTCCCTATAGCGTAAATGCCAATCCAACCGATATTACTCAGCCTTACTATCTTCAAAAAAATCATCCAATAGGTTATTATATTATTGATAAACAAAGTGATGTAGGTTATCCTGAAAATCCTAAAAATTTAGAAGTGAGCCTAGATGTAGATATTGATGGAGCATTGATTAATGTGCGTTTGCCATTAATGTTTAAATCTACCGACCCTATTAAAGGAGAACAGTATCAACCTTTGGTAATTGCGCCAAAAGTGACGGCAAGCTTGAATAACCAAGCTTATCTTTTCGTCAACCGTCAGCCAAAGGCGATTGAGGTGAACTTAAAGAGCTTCACTAAAAATGTATTGGGAGAGGTAATTCCAGTTTTACCTGCCGGATGGAAAAGTAGTCCTGAGAAAATTAGCTTCAATTTTGCGCAAAAAGGCGATGGTCAATTGGCTGTTTTTACCATTACGCCCGCTACAAACTCAACATCAACAACGCTGAATTTGCAAGTAAAAATTGCTGGAGAAACAGAAAGTAAAGGTTTCAGGACTATCCGTTACGACCATATTCCAAACATCAACTTATTTCCAAATGCAACCGCTAAATTGGAAGTAGCTGATTTGAAAATTGCAGGCAAACGTATTGCTTATCTTGACGGTGCGGGCGATTTAGTGGCGAATGCATTACAACAAGTAGGCTATGAAATTACGGTGTTAAATACCTCACAAATTTTGTTGGGTAACCTATCTGGCTACGATGCAATTATCACCGGTGTAAGATTTTTCAACGTGAATGAAGAAGCCAAAAGCGTTTCTGCCAAGTTAATGGAGTATGTGAAAAACGGAGGTGTTTTATTAGAGCAATACAATGTTAATAATGGCTTAAAGTCGAGCGATTTTGGTCCTTATCCTTTTAGGTTGGTGAATAAACGCGTAACCGAAGAAGATGCGAAGGTTACTTTTACCAAGCCTAATCATGCGGCGTTAAATGCTCCGAATAAGATTACCGAGAAAGATTTTGATGGTTGGATGCAGGAGCGAGGCTTGTATTTTGCAGATAATATAGACCCTAAATATGAAACAATTTTAAGGATGAATGACACGGGCGAAGCTGCCAATGATGGTTCGTTGTTAATTGCTGATTACGGTAAAGGAAAGTTTGTTTATACTTCTTTATCGTTTTTTAGGCAGTTGCCAGCAGGCGTACCTGGAGCTTACCGTTTGTTTGCGAATTTGTTGGCCAAGCCACTGTGATTTTTCTGATTAATTGATTTCCTATGATTAATGAACAATACAAATATTCAGAGCTAACCGGCAAAATAATACGCTGTGCCATGAATGTACATAGCGCACTTGGCAACGGATTTCAAGAGGTAATTTATCAAAGGGCTCTGGAAATTGAGATGACTTTAGAAGGTCTATCTTTTAACCGTGAATTTGCAATGCCTATTTTCTATAGAGAACAAAGAATTGGTACAAGGCGAGTTGACTTTTTGGTTGAAGGAATGATTTCCGTTGAGTTGAAAGCTAGAACACAAATAGAAGATGTGTATTTCGCCCAAGCAATAAATTATCTGGAAGCTTACAATCTAGAAATAGGGTTATTAATCAATTTTGGAGAAAGAAGCTTAAATTTTAAACGTCTCAATAATAAGAAATACAAGCCATCATAATTAATCATAAAATCAAATTAATCACAGTCATGGACGAGTTACCCCCTTTCGTAAAAACCTGGAAACAATTTTATTACCTCCTCATATTTTGGTTAGTAGTATTAATTGCTTTGTTTTACGCTTTTACTAAATATTTCCAATGAGCAATATAGATTGGGCGGTTTTGCTGTTAACCCTTTTGGGGATTGTTGGTTACGGTGTATATAAAAGTCGTGGTACAAAAAGTATGGATGCCTATTTATTGGGCGGGCAGAGCATGCCTTGGTATACCGTTTGTCTTTCGGTAATGGCTACACAGGCTAGTGCTATTACCTTTCTTTCGGCACCGGGTTTGGCCTATTCTTCGGGGATGAGCTTTGTACAATTCTATTTTGGTTTGCCATTGGCGATGATTGTATTGTGTATCACCTTTGTGCCTATTTTCCATCGATTAAAGGTTTATACTGCCTACGAATATTTAGAGCAACGTTTCGATTTTAAAACCCGAGCATTAACCGCTTTTCTGTTTTTGTTACAGCGTGGTCTATCTACCGGAATTACCATTTATGCGCCAGCAATTATCTTGTCCACTATTTTAAACGTGAGCGTAACCTACACCACTTTGTTTATGGGTGGTTTGGTAATTTTTTATACCGTTTTTGGCGGCACAAAAGCGGTTTCCTATACGCAGTTATTGCAAATGACCATCATTTTTTGTGGTCTGTTTGCTGCGGGAGTAATGGTGGTACATCTGTTGCCTGAAAGCGTTGGTTTTGGAAAAGCCATCAGCATTGCTGGAAAAATGGGTAGAACCAATGCCATAGATTTCGATTTCAGCTGGACCAATCCTTACAATGTTTGGAGCGGTATTATTGGTGGTTTCTTTTTGCAGTTGTCATACTTCGGTACTGATCAAAGTCAGGTGGGAAGGTATTTAACTGGTTCTTCTGTTGGGCAAAGCCGATTAGGCTTGTTGATGAATGGTTTGGTGAAAATCCCAATGCAGTTTTTGATTTTGCTGATTGGCGTGTTGGTTTTTACTTTTTACCAGTACAATAAAGCACCTTTATTTTTCAACAGCTACGAATTAAATAAGCTCGAAAAAAGTGAGTACAAGGCTGAGCTGGCTCAAATACAAACGAAGCACAACCAGCTTTTTGAAAAGAAAAAACAGGAAGTTGAAAAACTGGATGTGGCTTTATCGCAAAATAACCAAGCTTTAATTGACCAACAGCGTATTCTGGTAAAGCAAGCTGACGAGGACGGAAAAGTGATTAGGGAAGAACTAACTACCCTGATGAAGAAGAATGATGAAAACGCCTCTACCAATGATAACAACTATATTTTCCTCAGTTTCGTAACCGAATATTTGCCAAAGGGATTAATTGGCTTGTTGATTGCCATTATCTTTTTAGCTTCAATGGGTTCTACGGCAAGTGCTTTAAATTCTTTGGCTTCTACCACAGTGGTGGATATCTACAAACGTTTAATCAATAAAACGGCTAACGATGGCGCCTATGTAAATGCCTCACGATGGGCTACCATTGGCTGGGGCGTGGTTTGTATTATTATGGCTTTGTTCACCAGTAAAATCGGTAATTTAATAGAAGCGGTAAATATTTTGGGTTCTTTTATTTACGGGACTATTTTAGGTGTTTTCTTGGTGGCTTTCTATCTCAAGAATGTGAAAAGTCAAGCAGTTTTTTATGCGGCTATTTTAGCCGAGACTATTGTTTGTGTGCTGGGTTTTGCTGAAGTTGTTGCCTACTTATGGCTCAACGTAATTGGCTGTTTGGCGGTAGTGATTATCGCGTATGTTTTGCAAAAATTGATTAAGGAAAAAGACGTTGAAGCTATTCAGATGGTTTAAAGATTTTCGATATCAAACTATTAGATTTTGAAAACTTTACAGCTGTATTCGTCTTTACAGCAATGACGAATAAAAAATGGAGAAGCCTAATTTAAAAGACTTCTCCATTCCTAATAATGTGTCGAAATGACGAGTAATACCTATTTCTTAGTCGCTTCAATCAACTGTGTATTTAAGCGGATGTACTCTTCGTTTTTGATTTTAGTTGCAATTTCAACCCCTTCTTGAGCGGTTTTAGCAGCGCCAGCTTTGTCACCCATCTTCAACTGAATTTTCGCTTTCCAAAGTTTTACCCAAGGTGCATCTGTCATTTGTTTTTCAGCCTCGTTAATCCAAGTTAAAGCCGTGTTTAAATCTTTACCATTGCTATAGTAGTAAATAGCCGATTGGAAATAAGGCTTCTTTTCGCCTTTCATAGCTTCTGCAATGCTTGCCATTACACGCTCATCAACCGAAGTGGTTAATTTTACGTTTACCAAGGTATTTTCCCACGACAATTGTAAATCTGCATTGGTGTCGCTGATGTTTGCGAATTGGATAGTGAAAGTTTCTACTTTATCTTTTAAAGTAGTAGGCTTAACCTTTACGCGTAGTACATCATTTGCTTCGTTGTAAGTATAAGCACCCCATTCTTTAGTGCCTTTGTTAAAAATGATGGTCCATTCTGTTTTACCAGGGATGGTAAACAGAGCGTATTCGCCAGCAGGTAAGTCTTTACCCTCAATTTTAATGCTTTCCGAAAATTTAATTACTGTAGCAGAGTTAGCGCCTGTACGCCAAACTTTATCGAACGGCTCTAATGCGCCGAAAATTTTACGGCCTTTTGTGCTAGGACGAGAATAAGTTAAATCGATTTTTCCTAGGCCAAAAGCTTGAGAAACTGTTTGACTTGTACTTGGTTGTGGCATTTTTAGACCTTGTGCCTGTAGGTTTTCGCCCAATGTAACCAGGACAAAAAGTACTAAAATGAGTTTGATTGATTTCATTTTTATTCTTATTTAGTTGTTGGATAAAATTACTGATTAAATCTTTTACAGTTTATCATCGTTGTGTTACTTTGTACAGAAATGAAGATAAAGACAATTAGTATTTTGGGTTGTGGTTGGTTTGGTTTGCCATTTGCAGAAGCTTTGGTGGCGAAGGGATTTGTGATGAAAGGATCAACAACGAGTTTAGACAAATTAGCGCAATTAAAGGAGCTAGGAATTGAGCCCTATCAAATTGATTTAAATGAGAAAGATCATTTGGTTGATGATTTTTTCGACACAGATGTGCTTTTTGTGAACATACCACCAAGAGCTAAAACAGAGAGTGCAACATCTTATCCCGAAAAACTGAAAAGGATTGCCGATGCGGCAAGGGAAGAAGTAAAGCAAGTTGTTTTTATCAGTTCTACTGGAATTTTTGAAGATGGAAATTTTGTGGTTGACGAAAATGTTAACCCAAATCCGGATACTGATGCAGGTAGGGCTTTGTTGCAAGCTGAACAGCTTTGGGCGACTTATCCCGAATTTACAACAACCATTATTCGCTTTGCGGGATTGATTGGCCCCGGCCGAAATTTAGCGAAGTTTTTCGCCGGTAGAGAAGAATTACCAAATGGGAAAGCCCCAATTAATTTGATTGCTTTAGAAGACTGTATAGGACTTTGTTTGCATCTGTTAGAAGTTCAGCATTTTGGAGGAATTCATCATGGCGTTTCTCCACATCATCCAAGCAGAGCCGAATTTTATACACAGCTTTGTACAGCTTCTGGAATGGCAAAACCATCTTTTAAAGATGATTTATTAGCTTGGAAACAAATTAGCAGCAATAATAACCTAGGTTACAATTTTAAGATCGAAAACTGGTTTGATTGGATGGAAATAGCTAAGCTTTAATTGTACTTGTCAGGCTGAGCTTGTCGAAGCCTTTTGTGTAACATACACTTCGACAAGCTCAGTGTGACATTGCGCTACAACTCCTTAATCCAGTTCACTAAATCTTCGATGGTACGTTGTTCTACGTTCGAAGGTTTTTGGTATTGCAAACTCGTACCTTTTTCTTCCTGTTGGCTAAACAAATGGTTAAAATCTGGATATAACTTGAAGCTGGCGTTGCTGTTAGCAGACAAAGCCTCTTTCCATAAATTAAAATCGGTTTCTGTTACCTGAAAATCATAACCTCCTTGGAGTACAAAAATGCGTTGTTTCAATTTTTTCGCTGTTTCTACTTGGTTGTAGTTGTTTAAATCAACCCAATAACTAGCAGGCAAGCCTAGTAAAATAGAATCGGGTTTCATTTTACCAAGTTTGGTGATTTTTGTGGTCTCTATTTCGGCAATGGCTTTTTGTAGGTTTTGTTGCATTGCTGCGGTGGTGTCTTTACTTTTTGCCACCATGTACTTGTTTTGCTCAATAATAATATCAGAAAGGCTTCTAGCAGGAGCAGCAGCTAAGATAATTCCTTTTAAATCTGGAGCTAAGGTAGCAATGCGTGGCGCTAACATGCCGCCTAAACTATGGCCAAGCACATAAATTTGTTTTAAATCTACACCCTCAACTGTTTTTGCCAAAGCGATGGCTTGTAAGGCATCATCTAAAACTTCTTCTTTTACGGTATAGGCTTTATTAAATTCGTTAGGATATAAAACCGTACGCTTTACATATCTGATAGAGGCGATGCCGTTTGCTGCCAAACCTGCCGCAACATCCTTAAAAGGTTTGTTTGGGCCAATGGTTTCGTCCATGTCATTAGGACCCGAGCCATGTACCAACACCACAATAGGAAAGCTGTTGCCGTCTTTAGGAGTGGTAATTATGGTAGCCAATTGGTGACCTGGCCATTGGATATAGGTTGATTTTTCTTTGTATAAGGTAGAATCTGCGTAACCAGGGGCTCTGTAAGTGGCCGCTTTTGGCGGTAAATGCAAACCAACTAATTTTTCGCTTTTATCAAATAATAGTAGAAAATCTTGCTTATCGTACTGGAATTCGCCATTTACGGTAACAGCGTAATATTCTCCCTGAACTCTACTTCCCGAAGCATCAATAGACTTAACTTTGCCAAAACGAGCCTCCATGTTAGTCCAAAATTGCTTTAGGTTTTCAGGGGTAACTTTGGTTTTACCTTCTTCCGAAAAATAGGCATGAGCTTCTTCAAATTTGCCTGCAGCAAAAAGGTCGAAAAAAGTATTGGCTTTGCCAAAAAGGCTAAAAACGTTTTGAGAAAAGCTGGTTAATGCAAAAAGTAGAAAGGTAAAAAGTAAAAAAGTCTTCTTCATGAGTACCGTTGGAGATCAATAATAAGGTCGAAAACCAAATGTACTATTTTTTGCAAAAAATCAACGTTGTTTTTAGTTAAAAGAAGTTAAGACGTGGTAGGCATTTAGGTTTGTCAGTCTTGAGCTTAGCATGTGCCGAAGAATATCGGTATCGAAGACCATTAATTGAAGATGTTTAGTCTATAGATAGACTTACGAAGTTTAAATGCTGTTCAGGTTGTCAAGTCTGAGCTTGTCGAAGACCATGCTTTAAAAGATGTTTCGACAAGCTCAACATGACACAGTATTGGCTAGATTACAGCAATTCCGATTCTAAAGTAATCTCTGTATCCAATAATTTCGAGATTGGACAATTCGCCTTTGCATCAGCTACTAGCTCATCAAACTTCTCCTGTGATAAGCCCTCGGCTTTAACTTTCACTACCAAGTGGATATTGTCGATGGCACCTTTTTCAGGGTTTAAATTTACGGTAGCTTTGGTTTCTATACTTTCTGGTGTAATGTTTTCTGCAGAGATGTTAAAGCTCAATTTCATGCTGAAACATCCGGCATGTGCAGCGGCTACCAATTCTTCTGGGTTGGTGCCTACGCCTTCTTCAAATCTGCTTTTGAAAGAATATTGAGTGTCTTGTAAAGTGGTGCTTTGAGTGGTTAAAGTACCTTTTCCTTCTTTTCCTGTGCCATTCCACAGGGCTGTTGCGTGTCTTTTCATTTCTTTTAGGGTTTAGTGGTGGTGTTGATTATAAAGATCAACCGTATTTATCAATTGAATGTTTTTTTGAGGTTAATTGTTTTCTTAAATTTAACTTTATATCGTTAAATTCTAAAATATGACTGCCAACGAAGAATTAATTTCCAATTTTTATACTGCGTTTCAGCAAAAGGATTATAAAACAATGCAAGAAAGTTATGCTGACAATGCAGTTTTTAATGATTCTGTTTTTCGGGATTTAAATGCACAGCAAGTTAGGAGCATGTGGCAAATGCTAATTTCGAGAAGTGGCGATATGACACTGACCTTTAGGGGTATTAAGGAAGAAGGGAAAAAGGTTAGCGCTTATTGGGAAGCTCATTATACTTTTACGGCAACGGGTAGAAAAGTAGTAAATAAAATTAATGCCGAATTTGAAATTGAAGACGGTAAAATTGTACGACATACCGATAGTTTCGATTTTTACAAATGGGCAAAACAGGCCTTCGGTGCCGGAGGTTTTCTATTAGGCTGGACAAACGCTTTTCGGGAGAAGGTTCGTCAAACGGCAAAGCAGAAATTAGTAGAATATATGCAGAAGACTAATCAACAGTAACGGTTAAACCCTCTTGCTGTAAAATTTTTCTGTACACCTCCATCTCGGTAAAAGAACCTTCCAGAATAGCGCATTTGCCTTTGTTGTGTACTTCCCAAGCAATTTTTTCGGCTTGAGTTTCGCTGTAGTCCAAGTAGCGCATCATGCACCAAATTACATGATCAAAGGTGTTTACATCATCGTTCCAAAGAATTAAACGATGCACGGTTTTCAACGAAGTTAAAATTTCCTCAAGGGTAAAGGTTTCTTCCTTGGTTTGTGTTGACATATCACAAAAATACAAATAGATTTACAGAATTTTATTGTTAAATTGTTGTAAAGTTTAAATGTTGCAAGGTTTACTACGCTAAAGGCCGACTGCCAACTGTAAACTTAAAACTGTAAATTTATATATTATGTATAGTTCAAAAATTGCAGGCATTGGTCACTATGTTCCAAAAAACGTATACACCAATTACGATTTGTCGCTTTTTATGGAAACCAGCGACGAGTGGATACAGGAACGCACGGGAATTAAAGAGCGTCGTTTTGCAGATCGTTACGACGAAACCACTACAACGATGGGGATAGAGGCTGCAAAAATAGCCATGGAACGAGCTGGTGTGAGTAAAGACGATATTGATTTTATCATTTTTGCCACTTTAAGCCCCGATTATTACTTTCCGGGCTGTGGTGTATTATTACAACGCGAAATGGGCATGAAAGAAGTGGGCGCTTTGGATATTCGAAATCAATGCTCTGGTTTTGTGTATGCACTTTCGGTAGCCGACCAGTTCATAAAAACGGGTATGTACAAAAATATTTTGGTGATAGGCAGCGAAAAACATTCGTTTGCAATGGATTTTGATACCCGTAGCCGCAACGTATCGGTTATTTTTGGAGATGGTGCTGGTGCAGCAGTTTTGCAGCGGGCAGATAAGGAAGGGCAGGGCATTTTGAGCACGCATCTGCATAGTGATGGCGCTGATGCTGAAATTTTGGCCATGCACTATCCCGGAGCCCACGCCAATAAATGGTTGAAGGATAAGCCAGCCTTTCCAAATAAAGAATTGGGCGGTCTGTTTTTAACCACAGAACAATTGGAAAGCGGAGCGGCTTTGCCTTATATGGATGGTCCTGCGGTTTTTAAAAAGGCGGTGGTTAAATTCCCAGAGGTAATTAATGAGGCTTTGGAAGCAAATAGCTATACAGCAAAAGATATTGATTTATTGGTGCCCCACCAGGCCAATTTGCGTATCAGTCAGTATGTGCAACAGTTGCTGGGTTTAAGCGACGATAAGGTTTTCAACAACATACAGAAATATGGTAACACCACAGCGGCTTCGGTGCCTATTGCGCTAAGCGAAGCTTGGGAACAAGGGAAAATAAAGGAAGGCGATTTGGTCTGCCTAGCCGCATTTGGTTCGGGCTTTACTTGGGCAAGTGCTTTAATTAAATGGTAAGCCCCTAAATCCCCTCAAGGGGACTTTAAAAGCAGGGCGGATATAGTAATTTTAAAAAAAAGATTTACATCATAATATAT
>Ga0181468_100039_pt1 | contig 17650 bp, 16 predicted proteins | sample InSIn1SAF170_2_FD_119080 | JGI IMG/M metagenome (GOLD analysis project Ga0181468, IMG submission 119080) | Clean room microbial communities from NASA Spacecraft Assembly Facility at Jet Propulsion Laboratory, Pasadena, California, USA -... ... | reverse complement strand
TGGAGTGCAGTAAACGGCAGCATGCTGAAACGCCGGGACTATGTATTTCGCTTTCTGGTGGAGAAAACACACCAATTCTCTCTTTTTAACGATGAAGGACAACCTGCGGCTATTGCCTGCCGATAAAAGCAAAACCTTTTCCAAGTTCCAGGAGAAAATGTTGTAGGTTCTGAATGAGCTTTTCTTCCAGTTCACCTTCCAGATACTGATATTGCTGTGGAATGCCTAAAAACTCAAAAACATAGGGATCTTTTAGGATGTCTTCAGCTTTTTGAATTTCTTTACCCTTTTCGGCTATTTCCAAAACCCCTTGCTTGTCTGTGCTCAGCGCCAGCCGGTGAAAGAGCATGCTTTTCATCTGCCGTTTCAGTTCCCTTACACTCCAGTTTTCCTTTTCGCACTGGTGGGTATAAAAACTAATTTCGAGGTCGTTTTCGGCTTTCAGGATTTCGGCATAATGGCTCCAGCTTAATTGTCCAGACAGTGTCTGGACTTTTGGAAACTTCAGATAAAACTGCCGGATTTGGAAGAGGTTGGACCGGCTGAACCCTTTTCCGTACGCTTGTGTAAGGTCTTTTGATAAACGCTCCAACAGTTCAGCACCATAAGCTGCTTTTTCTTTTCCGCCCTGTTCAAATTCAACAATGTGCTTACCCATTTGCCAATAGGTATTTACTAAAATGGTATTCACCGCCCTGCCGGCATTTTTTCTTGCCTCATGAAGCAGTTCGCCTATATATACAACTAAGCCTTTGTATGATTGTAGTTCATTCATCTTTCCCAAGCTTTAAAAAATGGATAAGTGGATAGTCTTTTACCGGTTCGTCAATAGCCGCAGGTTGTCCTTCATCGTTAAAAAGAGAGAATTGGTGTGTTTTCTCCACCAGAAAGCGAAATACATAGTCCCGGCGTTTCAGCATGCTGCCGTTTACTGCACTCCATTCGGAAAAAATAATGGGCTCCTTCGTTACGGGGTTCGTAAAATCAAGGGCATCGCCCCAAAGGATATTTCTGTTAAGTAAAAATTCCACGCTTTTACGGCACTCGTCTTTGCATTTGTCTTTGTAAAGAGCTGTATATATTTCGTCAAAGATGGTGAAAAGTCTTACCCGGCATTCAGCCGCATTATCCTCTAAAATATCTACACCGTACATGCTGGAAACCGCAATGACCGCATAGCGTTCAAACTCTAATTGGCTTTTGCCATAACGGGCCTCTACGACCGCTAATTTTCTTCTTAGAACCTCCGCTAAAAAATTGCCATTACCGCAAGCCGGCTCCAGAAAACGGGAATCTATACGCTCTGTTTCCTGTTGCACTAAGGCAAGCATGGCGTTCACCTCCCGTTCAGCCGTGAATACTTCTCCATGGTCAGCTACCCGTTTTTTAGACTTTACCTGTTTGTCAGATTTTGTTTTTTCACGCACCGCACTCATTAAAGTAATTAAAAATTTTTAAAGGGGCAATTTACATATTTGTGTCTTTACGTATTTGTCTTTTGCGGCCGATTCTTCCTTGTGCACCGGGGCAAAAGCAAATATCTTGCAATAGCAGCGGCGTTGATGTTGACTTGCGCCTCTTTAACTTTTTGCTGAAGCACAGGCCGGAAAGGCCGCCAACCTGTTTTCCTAAATTATTTACCCACACATGAGTTAACCCTCCAAAATTATTAGCAATTTTGCCTCAGCAACCAAGGTGCATAACTACAGAAAAAAATGTGCATATCCTGTGAAGGAATTGTGCGATAAAGAAATTGGAATACATGCCATTCTGTAGCTATTTTCGTTACTGACTTAGGGATGTTTTCGGGGGATCATTACCACCAAAATCATGAATCGCAGCACGAAAATTCATAGGTTATGATGACAAACTAAAGGTTTCATTTATTTTAAAAGCAAGTATGGATTTGAGCAACCTCAATAAAGACAGAAAAGCACGCAGAAAGCCAGCAGTGGGCCTGAGTACGATGGTATATGGCAAAGTGCCGCCACAGGCCAAAGAACTGGAAGAAGCTGTACTTGGCGCTATTATGCTGGAAAAAGGAGCTTTTGATACGGTAGCTGAAATACTGAAACCGGAATGCTTTTATGTAGATGCCAACCAGCGCATCTTTAGAGCTATGCAGGCCCTTTCCAACAAAAGCCAGCCTATTGATATATTAACCGTAGTGGAAGAATTGCGCAGCAAAGAAGACCTCGATGTAGTAGGGGGCCCTTATTATGTTACCAAACTGACGAATGCAGTTGTTTCCTCAGCTAATATAGAAGCCCACTCCCGTATTGTATTGCAAAAATTTATTCAGCGGGAACTCATTCGCATCAGCGGCGAAATTATCGGCGAGGCGTATGAAGATACTACAGACGTTTTTGATCTACTCGATTCTGCCGAAAGCAAAATGTACGAAGTAACGAGTACGCACCTTCGTAACGATACGTCTTCTATTGATTCGGTATTGGTGCAAACCATTCAGCGTATTGAAGACCTGCGGCACCGCAATGATGATATTACCGGTGTACCCAGTGGGTTTACCCATTTAGATAAAATAACCTACGGCTGGCAAAATTCCGATTTGATCATTCTGGCCGCCCGTCCTGCGGTAGGTAAAACGGCCTTTGCCCTGAACCTGGCCCGTAACGCAGCGTTGCATCCGACCAAACCTACTCCGGTAGCGGTGTTCTCACTGGAAATGAGCGCCGGCCAGTTAGTGCAACGGATACTGGCAGCAGAAAGCGAAATTCTTCTGGAAAAAATTGCCCGTGGCAAGCTCGAAGAATATGAAATGAAGCAATTGTATGCCCGTGGTATTCAACGTCTGGCACAAGCTCCCATCTTTATTGATGATACCGCCGCTTTAAACATTTTTGAACTGCGGGCCAAATGCCGGAGGTTGAAAAATAAAGATAAGATCGGCCTGATCATTATTGATTATTTGCAGTTAATGAGCGGTACAAGTGATAACCGGAATGGAAATCGGGAACAGGAAATCAGTACCATCTCCCGAAACTTGAAAGGACTGGCTAAAGAATTGAATGTACCTATTATTGCCCTGTCGCAGTTAAGCCGTGAAGTAGAAAAAAGAAAAGATGGCAACAAGATGCCGCAGCTGAGCGACTTGCGGGAATCGGGTGCCATCGAACAGGATGCTGATATGGTCATGTTTCTGTACCGCCCGGAATATTATGATATTGGACAAAATGAAATGGGGGAAGATGTTCGTGGGGAAACACACGTACGAATAGCCAAGCACCGGAATGGTACGCTGGATACGGTAAAGCTGAGAGCTTTGCTCCATATACAAAAGTTTGTGGACATGGATGACGATGGTTTGAGCGGACCTGGTATGCCGGGTAACTGGAAGCCGGTACAGGGTGACGGGGGACCTAAATTATATATTCAGACCGGCAGCAAAATGAATGACCTGCAGGATGAGGACGATCCCTTTTAAATAGTTATAAGTTATAAGGTTTAAGTTATAAGAAAAGTCCTGCATCACAGGACTTTTTTATTTTTACAGATAGTAAGTAATTATGACAATCCCTTTTTTTTACGTAGAACATTTTAATAGTACTGATAAACAAATGGTGCTGGATGAAGACACCTCAAAGCATATTACACAAGTATTGCGGATGCAGGTAGATGAAGCGCTATTATTGACAGATGGGAAAGGTACAAAAGCGGAAGCAGTAATCATAAATGACCATCGAAAAAAATGCGAGGTAGCTATCACGAAACTTGAAACAATACCTGCACCGACACCTAAAGTAGCTATTGCCATTTCGCTATTAAAAAATGCTACCCGTTTTGAATGGTTCTTAGAAAAAGCAACGGAAATCGGCGTTACAGAAATAATTCCATTGCATTGTGCCCGTACGGAAAAAGAAAAGTTTCGATACGACCGAATGAAAAATATTACCATCAGTGCTATGCTGCAATCGCAACAATGCTGGCTGCCTGTATTGCATGAACCTACTGATTTTGATAAAGTATTACAATCCCCTAACTATACTACCCGTTTTATAGCCCACTGCCTTCCGGAAGAAAAAACACCGCTGGTTAAAAACAATAACAGCGATACGATGATATTAATTGGGCCCGAAGGCGATTTTACTCCCGCTGAAATTGCAGCAGCATTACATAAAGGTTTTCAAGCTGTATCATTAGGTAATAACCGGCTGCGTACTGAAACGGCTGGAATGGTGGCTGCTGTTTTATTATGTATTGCATCGTAATTATTAGGATTGTTAGAAGAAGTTTATTGAGTTGCAGGCTAAATCAATTGCAGTAGCATTTCAAAACCTTTTACAGAAAATTTCACCTTCTCATTTCCATTATAAAACAGGTTGTCCGAAACCGGACACTTTTCTAAAATGAAAATGGTACAACCTATTAATATTCAAAGCTTTAACTTTGGCATCCGCCTTGGAATGAAATAGACACAAAATTATTTCATGGACAAGGTAATCACCCAGGAGGTCATCACTAAAAGAAAGAAAAAATCACTACTAATTGCTTTATTTACATTGGCCCTGTTAGTATCCGCAGCAGGTTTAATACGGGCTGCTTTTAGATCCTCGTTACAAAAGTCCGCCATTACTACTGCTGTTGTAGAAATGGGTACTATTGAAAATACCATTACTGCATCCGGCATTATGCAACCGGAGTTTGAGCAGGTGATTACCAGTCCTATTGAGGCTTCTATTGAAAAGGTTTTGATGGATGCAGGAAGTACGGTAAACACAGGACAATCGGTTTTGCTGTTAGATAAAACAGCTTCTCAAACAGAGTATGATAAAGCAACATTTCAACTGGAAACGAAACGTAACGGCATTGCAAAGCTGAAATTGGAACTGGATAAAAGTTTCTCCGACCTGCAATCCAATAATGACATTAAACAATTGCACATTAATAGCCTTGCTGCTTCCCTGGAAGATGCAAAACGTTTATACAAAGCAGGTGGTGGTACGAAAGAAGATATTGAAAAAGCTGAACTGGATTTGAAAGTAGCTCAATTAGAAAAAAAGCAACTGGAAAATGAAATTAAAAGCAAGCAGCAAACCATGCGTTTGGAAATGCGGGAATCGGAATTGGCGGCAGACATACAGGAAAATGAGTTGAAAGGACTCCAACGCAAACTGCAACTGGCTAATATAGTAGCAACCCGTCCGGGAGTAGTTACCTGGGTAAACAAGAATATCGGCGCCAGCATTCATCAGGGAGAATCGCTGGTACGCATTGCCGACCTGTCCAGCTTTAAAGTTACGGGAAGCATATCTGATAGTTACGTGGATCAATTGCATAATGGCATGTCCGCTATTGTACTAATCAATGAAGTGCCCTTTCGTGGTACGGTTACCAGCATTAATCCTTCCGTACAAAATGGCGTTATCTCTTTCGATGTGCAGCTGGAGGAGCATAGCAACAAATTGTTCCGGCCTAATATGAAAGTAGAGGTGTACCTGGTTACTGATGCTAAAAGCAACGTGATGAAAGTGGCAAACGGACCTGCTTTTAAAGGGGCTGCTGTACAGGATATATTCATATTAAAGGATGGGAAAGCCCAGCGAAGAACAGTGCATATTGGTATGACGAATTTTGATTTTGTCGAACTGAAAGATGGTGTACAACCGGGTGAAGTAGTCATTACATCCGATATGAGCGATTATAAAAATGCTAAAGAAATCACCATAAAAAACTAACGGTTTATGAAACCTCTTTTTGCCGGTGTCATCTTATTTAGTATGATCAGTTTGAAAGGCTCGGCTCAGATTTTTAATGATACGATGCGACTATCATTGGAGCAGGTGGTAGTAATGGCAAAGGAAAAGTCCATTGCCTCCAAACAAGCCTATACTACCCGCGAAACGAAGTACTGGCAATGGCGTACCTTTCGCTCTAACTATCAACCACAGCTTTCACTGCAAGGCACTTTACCGGGATATACCAAATCCTTCATTCCGGTATTACAACCTAATGGTACTATATTTTTTCAGCCGGTACATAATAACAATTCTTCACTTAATATGGCGTTTAGTCAAAGCATTGCTGCAACAGGCGGAACGGTTTTCGGCACTACGCAAATTCAGCGCTTTGATGATTTTGATAGAAAAAATACCCTGTATAATGCAGTGCCTTATGGTATTGGTTACAGTCAGCCGATTTTTCAATTCAACCAGTTAAGATGGGACCAGAAGATTGAACCATTAAAGTACAACGAAAGCAAGCAGGCCTATATCGAATCAATGGAGGAAGTAGCTTATACGGCCAGCGGTTATTTCTTTGATCTGTTATTAGCCCAGGTAAATTTATCCATATCTGAAACCAATTATACCAATACGCAAAATATTCTTCGCATTGCTAATGAAAAATTTGAGCTGGGTAAAATTTCCAAAAACGAAATATTGCAATTGCAATTAGAAGAATTGAAGACATTAAAAGCCGTAGGTATTGCTAAGCGGGATATGGAAATAGCTACATTAAATTTAAAAGCCTATACCGGGTTACAAAGTGATGCGAAAGTTTCCTTACGCATTCCGGAATCGGTAATAAATGTAAAAATTGCTACCGACAAAGTGTTAGCGGAAGCGTACGAAAATCGTTCCGATGCCATTGCTTTTGTACGCCGGATGGTAGAGGCGAGGCGGGATGTAGATAAGGCAAAAGGGGACAATGGTATCAATGCTACATTAACAGCACGACTGGGTTTTTCGAAAAGTGCCACCAGTATGAGTAAAGTATATCAATCACCAAGAGACCAGCAATTGTTACAACTGGAATTTGATATACCCATATTAGATTGGGGACGTTCCAAATCCAGAACCAAAACAGCAGAGGCCAATATGCAGTTTACGCAATATGCTGTAGAGCAGGATAAGCAAATATTTACGCAGGAAATAGTTACCCAGGTAACGTTGTTTAATATGATGAAAGAGCAACTAGTATTAACAGCCCGTGCCGATAGTATTGCTTCTGAAAAATATGCCATTGCCAAAGACCGGTATGTATTAGGCAATTTAAGCATCACCGATTTAAGCATTGCCTTTCAGGAAAAAGACCAGGCCAAGCGGGATTATATATTTGCCCTTCGCGACTTTTGGGGAGCTTATTATAAACTGCGCTACTTATCCTTATACGATTTTGAAAAAGATGAGAAGATCAGTTATAAATAATGATATGAATGATGAAAATGACAGGAATGATAAACAATGAGCAACTATACTCATAACTTAATATTTACCATTTCCTACTTAAAACCTATTACTTATCACTTACTACTTAAAACTTAAAATAAAAACATGATACACTTACAGCATATCGAAAAAACGTATCGTACGGATACGATTGAAACGCTTGCCTTAAATGATATTAGCCTGCATGTAGCGAAAGGTGAATTTGCTTCTATTATGGGACCCTCCGGTTGTGGTAAAAGTACCCTGCTCAATATTATCGGTCTGTTAGATGCTCCTTCAAAAGGAACGGTAAAAATTGATGGGCAAACCATTCAAAAGTTTTCCGACAAAGCATTGGCCCACTTCCGAAATCAAAAGCTTGGTTTCATTTTTCAAAGCTTTCATCTAATCAATGATTTGAAAGTGATTGATAATGTTGAATTGCCTTTATTATACCGCAACGGTACGGCTAAAGAAAGAAGAAAGCTGGCAGAAGAAGCATTGGAAAAAGTAGGTTTATCAAATCGTACCAAACATTTTCCAACCCAATTGTCAGGCGGTCAAAAACAACGGGTAGCTATTGCGAGAGCCATTGTAGGCCGTCCGGAAATTATTCTCGCAGACGAACCTACCGGAAACCTGGACAGTGCTATGGGAAATGATATTATGGAAATTTTATTAGGTCTGAACCGTGAAGAAGGCACCACCATCGTTATGGTTACACACGATGAAAATATGGCAAAGAAAACCGACCGTATCATCCGCCTGTTTGATGGCTCTCTCGTTAATGATCACTCTTTAAAAACGGTATATGCTTAAAAACTATTTTAAAATTGCCATTGCTGTATTGAAGCGCAGAAAGTTCTTCACCTTTATCAGCCTGTTTGGTATCTCGTTTACACTAACCATATTAATTGTGCTGACTGCTTTTGTAGATAATGTTACCGGTGCCAATTATCCCGAAATGAACCGTGACCGTTCGTTGTACATTAATTTCCTCCAACAGAAAAATTCCAAATACGGATATACCATGAATGGCCCCGCCAGCTATTACTATCTCGACCATTATGTTAACACCTTGAAGACGCCTGAAAAAGTAGCTATTTCCACCTTGTTTGCTCCGGTAAATGCGTATGTCAATAATAAAAAATTGGTCGTGAATGTTAAATACACGAATGAAGCCTGGTGGGATGTATTGCGGTTTCAATTTTTAGAAGGCAAACCTTATACGCAGCAACAAATAGACAATTCGGAGCGTAGCGTCGTTATATCAGAAGACTTGAAGAAGGATTACTTTGGCGATATACCTAACGTAGTTGGTAAGTACATTGAGGTAGATAATGTGCAATATCGTGTAGCAGGTGTAGTAAAGAGTGTACCGGTTACCATGGCACTTTCCTATGCTGATTTATATGCACCCTATACGGTTTCAAAAGGAGATTACAAAAGCAAAAGCTTAAACGGAATGTATAGTGCTATTATATTAGCCCATTCAAAAGCAGATCTTCCAAAGATTAAACAAGAATATGCCGGTGTGGTAGCTAAAATAAAACCTGACAATAAAGACTTTGACCAGTTTAGCAGTCATGCCGATAATTATGTAGCCAGTTTTACGAGGCAAATGACCGGTAAAACGGATAGTTCAGGAGTGAATCTTGTTATTATGGCCTTATCCGTTTTTGTTTTATTCTTTATGCTGCTACCTACGTTGAATTTAATCAATATCAATATCAGCCGTATTATGGAGCGGTCTTCAGAAATAGGAGTACGTAAAGCCTTTGGCGCTTCTTCTAAAACACTGGTATGGCAGTTTATTGTGGAGAACATGATCCTTACTTTTTTTGGTATGGCTACAGGCATATTGCTCTCTTTTCTTATTCTGCAGGTCATCAACAACAGCAACCTGATTGCCAATATTCATCTTACTATTAACCTCACCGTATTACTATACAGCTTGCTGGCCTGCCTCGTATTTGGCTTGCTTTCCGGCGTGTATCCGGCCTGGCGCATGTCCCGGTTGCAAGTAGTAACGGCATTGAAAGCTCAATAAACGATTCACCTTATAAACGCATAATATGTTAACGCATTTATTTAAATTGATATGGAACAAAAAGAAACAGAACTTTCTGTTGATGATAGAAATGTTTGTTTCGTTCCTTGTAATGTTCGCTGTGTTTACCCTTTTAGTCTATTATTATCACAACTACAAACAACCTATGGGCTTTGATTATAAAAATGTATGGGTAGTTAATTATAATCCACCTCCGAATAATAATAGTGGTGATTCTGCTCTTTTATTTCACGATGCACTGCTGAAAATGATTAAGTCAATGCCCGAAGTGGAAGAGGCCAGTTACACTAGCGAGAACGTCCCCTTTTCCATGAATACCAACAATACGGAAGTCGGTTATCGAAATCAGCAGCATGTACGGTCAAACGTGTATCAGTGTGAAGAGCAGTACAAAAATGTATTGGGTGCTACAATGGCAGCTGGTAGGTGGTTTAATCCTTCTGACGATGTAAAGGGAAAATATACACCTGTTATACTGAACGAAAAGTTGAAAGAACAGCTATTCGGCAATGAGAATGCGGTGGGTAAAGTAATCGGCGAAAACCAAATGGAAACCCGTACGTTGGTAGATAAATACCGGGTGATTGGTGTTATAAAAAACATGAAAGACAAGGGGGATTATCAGGCCGTTGAGAACGGCATGTATTTGAAAATGGATACGGGCTGGATGAAATGGAACGGTAATATATTGGTGAAGGTAAGACCTACCGCTAAAGCAGCTTTTGAAAGCAGGCTTTCCAAGTCGCTATCCAACGCCATTGGTACGAGTGTCGAAATTGAGCATTTGGAAAAAAAGCTTGTCAGTAAAAACAAAATCATGTTAGTGCCCATGATTATTGCACTGATGGTGGCTGGCTTCCTTATCATCAATGTAGCACTGGGCTTGTTTGGGGTATTATGGTATAATATCAATAAGCGTAAAAGTGAAATCGGTTTGCGAAGAGCCGTCGGTGCTGCGGGGAGTTCCATCTCGTGGCAACTAGTAGGAGAGGCGTTAGTATTATCCACCTTATCATTGTTGATAGGTACTTTTTTCGCCGTACAATTTCCCTTAATGAATGTATTTGATTTACCGGCTTCGGTTTACTTAGTGGCTATTGCGTTTTCCATCGGCTTTATTTACCTTTTGGTGATGATTTGTGCCTTTTATCCCGGCAGGCAGGCAGCGGCTATTTATCCGGCAGTAGCTTTGCATGAGGAGTAAAGATGTCACAGGTTACTAAAAACAATTATCCCATTTTGGGAACTTTTGTTATCTTTAGAGAAAAGAACGATTGAGAGTAATTGCTAAGAAAATCCTTAGAAATTTTTGGGCAAAGTATCCGGACTGTGAACAACAATTAAAAGCCTGGTACCAGGAAGCTGATAAGGCATATTGGAAAGGACCGAATGATATTAAGAAAAATTACCCCAGCGCCTCCATTTTAGAGAATAACAGGATTGTATTTAATATAAAAGGGAATAATTACCGGCTGGTTGTCCGTATTAATTATCCTTATCAAATGGTTTGGATTCGCTTTGTTGGAACACATGCTCAATACGACAAGATTGATGCTACTAAAATTTAAAACCATGATGATTAAACCTATAAAAACGAAAAAAGATTATCAGAAAGCTATGAGTAGGCTTGAGGAGATATTTGACGCTAAACCAGGGACACCTGAAGGCGATGAATTAGAAGTGTTAGGCCTTCTCCTTGACAGGTATGAGCAGCAACACAACCCTATTGATTATCCCGATCCTATAGAAGCTATTAAGTTTAGAATGGAGCAAATGGGCTATACCCAAACAGATTTAGCAAAAATCGTAGGACTAAAAAGCAGGGCCAGTGAAATTTTGAATAAAAAACGAAAGCTGACATTAGAGATGGTTCGTCAGTTACACGAGGCTTTAAAGATTCCTGCTGATGTATTAATTCAAAACTATTGAACAGCATTGAGTAGTCCTATGCTATAATTTTTTTCATTAAAACAGGCCACTTTCTTTTTATGATACTAATTATTGATGATGATATTGCTGTACGCACCTCACTGGTGCTTTTACTGAATAGTGAAGGCTATAAAGCTACAGGTGCAGCGGCTCCCGATGAAGCGTTCCAATTAATCAAACAGGAAGCGCCGGAACTCATCATTCTTGACCTGAATTTTTCCTTAGATACTTCCGGTAAAGAAGGCATGGAATTATTGAAAAAAATTAAACAGCAATATCCTTCTATACCCATTATTTTAATCACGGGATGGGGTAGTATCGAATTAGCCGTACAAGGCATGAAACTGGGTGCTAATGATTTTTTAAACAAACCCTGGAACAACGAACATGTATTGCAATCCATTCAAACCCTATTAGACCTCCAGCATAAAAAGCCTAAGCGATACAGCCGTAAAGAATTGGACAGCCTTTACAACTTTCAGTATATTATTGGTGAAGATGAAAAAATGCTGGAACTGCTCCATACCATTGGCCGCATTGCCAATACGGATGCTTCCGTACTGATAATGGGGGAAAGCGGTACCGGTAAAGAATTAATAGCCGAAGCCATCCATCAAAACAGCAACCGTAAAAACAAACCTTTTGTCAAAGTCAACTTGGGTGGTATCTCCACTTCGCTGTTTGAAAGTGAAATGTTCGGCCATGTGCGTGGCTCTTTTACGGATGCCCGTTTTGATAGAATTGGTCGTTTCGAAATGGCGAACAAAGGCACGATATTCTTAGATGAAATTGGCGATCTCGATGCGGGTAGTCAGGTAAAATTATTACGGGTATTGCAGGACAGAACGTATGAAGTATTAGGCAGCAGTCGTACGAAAGTAGTAGATGTGCGGGTAGTATGTGCTACCAACCGCAACCTTGAAGAAATGGTCAGTACCGGTACGTTCCGTGAAGATTTGTTATACCGTATCAATCTCATTACTATTAAATTGCCTGCCTTGCGGGAACGGCCAAAAGATATTCCCTTACTCACACAGTTTTTCATTAACAACCTTAAAGAGATATATAACCGTCCTGAACTAACGATTACAAAAGAAGCATTAAAATGGGTGCAGCAACTGCCCTTGCCGGGTAATATCCGGCAATTAAGAAACCTGGTGGAACGTTCAGTATTAATGAACAAGAATAACCTGCTGGGCATTGATGATTTTAAATCTCAATTAGAAGCAAGCCCGGTAAAAAAAGGTACTATGCAACTTCCCGGAGTTGGTACTTTAACCCTGGAAGAAATGGAAGTGGAAATGATAAAACGGGCCTTGAATTTCCATAAAAATAAAATAGCCAGAGCAGCCCAGTCATTAGGGCTCACCCGCAGTGCCTTATACCGCCGTTTAGAGAAATACAATATACCCTACGATGAGGCTGAGGACTAAGTACATTCTGTTTATTGCCCTGCTGCACCTGGTAACGCTGGTGTTATCGTTTTACGTATTTAAAGATAACAAGCTGCTGTTCATTATATCCGAAGTATTCATTTTAATCTCCATTGCCTTATCCTGGCAATTATACAACCAACTCCTGCAACCTCTTCGAACGTTAATGACCGGTATTGATGCTTTAAAGGACCGAGACTTTAATATAAAGTTTCGTAAGACCGGCAAGTATGAAATGGACAAACTGATTGAAGTATATAACCAAATGGCAGATCAATTGCGTATTGAACGAACAACACAGGAGCAGCAACATTTCTTTTTAGAAAAATTGATATATACTTCTCCCACTGGTATCATTATTCTGGACTATGATGATATTATTGAACAGGTAAACCCACGGGCATTAGAGCTGCTCCAACTGGAAGAAAAAGACCTTAAAGGAAAACAGGTACAACAACTTACACATCCCATACTTAAAGAAGCGACTTCCCTACAATTAGGAGAGGCTAAAACGGTTTCAATAAATGGCATCAATACCTATAAACTTCAGGTGTCGCAATTTATTGACCGTGGCTTTCCCCGCAACTTTATTATGATAGAAGAACTAACAGCGGAAATATTAGCGGCGGAAAAAAAGGTATATGGCAAAGTCATCCGGATGATGGCGCATGAAGTAAATAATACGATTGGCCCTGTCAATTCTATTTTAAATACCACCTTACGTAAAAAAGAATTCTGGAAGGAAGCCCAAAATCAATCACTACAGGAAGCCTTACAGGTAGCTATGGATCGCAACCAAAACCTTAATTTATTTGTCCGCAATTTTGCAGACCTGGTAAAACTTCCACCTCCTAATCGTAAGAAAATAGACCTGCGTCAACTCATTCATCATGTGGTCCACCTGATGCAAATTAGGGCTGCTGAAAAAGATATAGTGCTGGAATGGAAAGTGCCAAACGAACCGTTCCTTATATGGGCCGATGAGCAACAACTGGAGCAGGTGTTTATTAATATTGTGAAAAATGCTATCGAGTCTATTGGTGAAAAAGGTACTATATCTTTTTGTCTTGACTTAGTCCGTAAAACATTGAAGATTACCGATACGGGTAAAGGCATATCAGATGAAGATGCGGGCAAATTATTTTCGCCGTTTTTTAGTACAAAGAAGGATGGGCAAGGTATTGGATTAACACTGGTAAGGGAAATATTATTAAACCATCATTACGAATTTTTCTTAAAAACGGTAGCACCGCAACAAACGGAATTTGTGATTCATTTTGCGGATAAATTTAAGTATTGATTTTATGTGCTTTAAAATTGGTATACAGTAATGAAGGTAATGGTTTATATACTCAGTACTTTCTTAAGTTACCTTACCTCAAATTATGTTGATATTATGATTCCCACTTCAAAGAAAGAGCACTTCAAGTTTTTACTGTAATTCATCCTGGCTTTTGTCTAAAAGCTACTCCCTATTTATGTTTTCCTGAGTAAAATCTGTTACCTATAATAGTTCTGTTCGCTGTTATGCTGAACTTATTTCAGCAGCTGATTTTACGTTGTAAAGAAGGCTTGAAGACAAAGAAAACCTTACCCCCTTTGTGCTTGCAAATAGTTCTTCTAAACAAACATCAGATGCTGAAATAAGTTCAGCATAACAGTGCAAAGAGAGCTATTGAAAGTAATAGGCTGCAATAAAAAGAAAGAGGTATAGGATAGCTTTAAAGAAAAAATCAAAATGAAAATTTGAAGGGCATCTTTCTCATCATTACTTCGCTCAAAAAATATAATTTTAGGAAATGCTGCAAAAAGTCCCTTACCGTTACCGGATGTTAGCGTTGCTTTGCTCATTAACCACACTAACCTATCTTGATCGTATTTGCATTTCTATTGTAGGTGTCCGGATAAAAAATGAGTTTGCATTATCTAATGAACAATTCGGATGGGTACTGGCTTCTTTTTCATTAGCGTATGCCTTGTTCGAAATTCCTTCCGGTGTATGGGGCGACCGTATTGGCCCCAAAGCACTTTTTATCCGTATTGTATTACTATGGTCATTGTTTACGGCATTAACAGGTTTGGCAACAGGACTGCTATCGCTTATAGCCATACGTTTTTTATTCGGTATGGGAGAATCAGGTACATACCCCAATTGCATGATCGTTATATCGCGGTGGTTTCCTATTCAGGAAATTGGACGGTCCTTAACATGGGTGGGTATCGGGTCCCAAATCGGTTCTGCCATAGCGCCGCTTATTATTATCCCGATTGCTGTTGCTTATGGATGGCGTACCCCTTTTTATGTGAATGCCTTCATAGGGATGGGATGGGTATTGATATGTTATGCGTGGTTTCGCAATTTTCCCTCGCAAATGAAAAATATTCCATCCGGGGAAGTGGAATTCATTGAAAAGAACCGCCGGTTTAATAGCAGCCATCATTTGATTCCCTGGAAAACTATTCTTAAAAACCGGAACCTGTGGGCTTTAATGCTGATGTATTTCTGTTGTCAGTGGGCTAATTATTTTTTTGTAGCCTGGATGCCGGTTTACCTGGTAGAAGGGAAACATTTTTCAGAGAATGCTATGAAAAATATTGTTTTTACGTTGTTTATCGTTGGCATCGTAGGATTTTTAGCGGGAGGATTTGCTGGTGATTTATTAGTGAAGCAAAAAGGGTTGCGGTTTGGAAGACGTTTTGTAGGCATGCTTGGCCTTGGTATTTGCGGTCTGCTTATTTTTTTAGCTGCTTTCTTGCCGTATCATTTTTGGGTAGCCCTGTGCCTTATTGCGGCCAATGGCTTCTTTTCTTTTGGTGTAATGGTTTCGTATGCCGTTTGTACGGATATTGGCAGGAATAATGCCGGAACCGTTACCGGCGCCATGAATTTTTTTGGACAAATGGGAGCTTTTTTCCTGGCCATCATTTTTGGTAAAATAGTGGATGTAACGCATAATTTTAATGACCCTCTTGTAGTGGTTGCCCTGGTAATGTTAACGGGTAGTCTTCTTTGGCTGAGGATTGATCCTTTAAAACAAGTGAGCTTTCAGGAGGAGAAGGTAAAGGAGATTGTTTCGTAGGGTGATAACGTGTTGCAGCACCTTCAGTAAACTATTAAAAGATGGAATCTGAATAGCATTTTTCGGATATTATTATAAAAGCGTAAAGGATTGAATTATTTATAACAGGGCTGAAATGGAGTAAATTTATTTCATAAATAATCTTATAAAGGAATATGGTAAATGACAGGAAACATGAAGTGAAATTTGCTGACTGCTATGTATTAACGGACAAACGGACTAAGAAGTTTATCCTTTCTTTTCTGGATAAGTTTTTACCAAACCGGCAGGAGTACACTCATGTTTATGAAATACCTCAATTGGCGGATCATCCTGTATTAGTCTTACAATCGGATAAGGAACTGATGGAGTATCTGGAGCAACATAAAAATGAGATTCATGCTATTTATTGGTATAATAAAGAGGAGTCGGTAATAAGAGGAGCGATGTGTTTATTTACCAGTGATGGACAAGTGATAATAGGAATATTTTGTGAAAGCCTGTATCCGGACACTACCAATGAAAACCATTTTCTTAAAGAACTAATGAACTTTTGTAATAGCAAAACAGGATTAATTGAATATCAAACTCCTGCTGCCCGTGATACCAAAGAATTTCTGCAAAGAGTAGCGGTGTTTAATAAAGGGCCCTATTACAAACCGCAGTAACAATAGTATAATCTTCAGGGATAAATTTGTTACCAGTTGATTTTGTCTTGGTTCGTGTCCTCAGCATAGTCAACTTACTTTTGATACGTGAAGACAAAATCGGGGCAAAAGAGCTATGATTTTATACGGGTTATTGCCCAAACTGCAAGGTAAATACCGTCCCTTTACTAACTACCGATTGCACCTGAATAGTACCGTGGTGCAGCATCATAATTTGTTTACACAAGCTAAGGCCAATACCGCTACCATTTTTTTTCGTGCTGAAAAAAGGAATAAATATTTTATCCAGCACTTCCTCAGGCATACCCTGGCCATTATCCGCTACTTTTAATATTGCTTTTTTCGTTAGCGTTTGCTCGGCTGATAAGATAATTTTCGGATCGGGTATTTCTTTAACGGCTTCAATGGCATTTACAATTAAATTGATCAACACTTGTTCCAGCAAATTCACGTCTGCCATCAGGGATACATTCGGGTCTTTTAAAATAATTTCCAGTTCAATACCCTTTTGCTCAAAGGTGGGTTGCATCAGTTGATGCAGGTTGCCAAACAAATCGTGCACGTGTACTCTTTGTAAATTAAGCGTGGTGATTTTATTCAGATTGCGGTATACTTCTGCAAACTTTAATAAGCCTTCGCTGCGTCGTTTAATGGTTTCTATCCCTTCTTCTAAATCTTCAACCGTAGTGGTGTCATTCATTCCATTCATGGATTCCTGCAACCGGTTTTTCAACGTATCAGCCAGCGAAGAAATAGGCGCTACCGAGTTCATAATTTCATGGGTCATTACACTCAATAACTTTTGCCATGCCTTTGATTCGGTTTCATCCAACGCTTCGTTTACGTTTTGAAAAGCGATTAATTTATATTGTTGTCCTTCTGTTTGAAAGGCCGTAGCGGATAATAATATTTTAATGGTACTTTTTTCTAAGTGAGCTGTTACCACCCGGTTTTCTCCCAATGGTAATAGTTTAACAGCCTGATACATTTCAGGATTTCGTCTTTCCAGAGAATGAATGGTTTTGAGATACGGCAGTTGCAGCAAATTTTTTAACGACTCATTCATCCATACTACTGTTCCATCATCAATGTTGTACGACAATATGCCGGTATCTACCAGCTCCAATATCTTTTGCAGGTATTGGTATTGAGTTTCTTTTTCTTTACTAATCACTTTAAAAGTAGTATTGCTTTAACGAAATCAATACTACTTTTAAAGTGATTAGTAAAGAAAAAGAAACTCAATACCAATACCTGCAAAAGATATTGGAGCTGGTAGATACCGGCATATTGTCGTACAACATTGATGATGGAACAGTAGTAT
>Ga0181468_100038_pt1 | contig 17699 bp, 15 predicted proteins | sample InSIn1SAF170_2_FD_119080 | JGI IMG/M metagenome (GOLD analysis project Ga0181468, IMG submission 119080) | Clean room microbial communities from NASA Spacecraft Assembly Facility at Jet Propulsion Laboratory, Pasadena, California, USA -... ... | reverse complement strand
TGTTGATTGGGATGATACCGTCAAGACGAGCGTTCTCCTGCCCGTCCATGGTGACTTGGGCCATGGCATACAATGGGGATGAAGCAGGGCCAGCCTGGACGAGCAAGACCAATTGTAATGGAGCGTCGGCGGCCGAAGATGCAGGGGTAATGACCATGTCGAGCAGACTGATGTTATCCTCGCCCAACAAAGCTGCCAGCTCATTCTGCAAGAATTGGCGGAAATTAAAAGCGCCTCTGAAAGTGGGTTGGCCAGACCAAGCCAAATGCCAGGTGTAGACTTGGCCAGTCTCGGTGGCAGCAATTGCCTGAATCTCGCGTCTGGTAGGAAGCGGGCGAGTGCGCACCGAAACAATGTCGCGTTTCCAAGGGCCAACTCCGAGAGCGTTCTTGAGACTGCCGAACAGACCACTACTGCTGGCGGCCTCGGTTGACCGCAAGAAATGTGCCGAAACCTTTGGTCTGCCTTGGTCATCAATCAAGCTCATCTGAGCGATGCGACCCGAGCTGAGTGTGACGATAAATCCGGCATGATCGGCTGAGTCGAGATGGATGATAGTCTCACCGCCGGATAATGAGCCGATGTTTCCGTTCACGGCTGTATTTTGCTGATTGAACAAAGTCAAGGACTCGGCGGTGTCTATGTTTTGCCAGTAGGTGACATTGCCGGTGACTGCAGAGACAACCACTAATCCGATATCTCTTGTAGGTGATGTAACGAGAGCGGCAAGAGGGAGAGGGTCGGTGGAGCGAGCTGGTCGTGGCACATCAAATGTCTTTGGGTGTGCGACGGGAATTGGGGAGGTGTAATCCCAGATGTAGGCGCGTTCACGAGTAACAGCTAGAGCGAGCGGCGGTGAGGAGAGAATGGATGCACGATAGTCTAGGCTTTGGTCAGACGAGGCAAAAGACTTGGTAGCGGACGTGGTATTCGTACCGCTGGCGCTGTTGCGCAGAATGTCTGGTGTGCTGGGAAGATGGCGCACACTGTACTGTTCTGTTTGTTCCTGCGAGACGTGTCCTGGTCAGCGGCTGCAGCTGGATAGAAGATTGGGTGGGTGCGATACCAAGAGGGTGCTGTTGTCGCTCTTTGGCGACCTCTTGTGACGCGCGCCGACGTCTCCTGTGCGGGAGAATGAGGCCGAGCTCTGGACAGCAAGCGCACTTAGTCCACTGCGTAGCGATTCTGTCGTGTCGGCAGGAAGCGATTGCGGTTCAGGGTCGTGCTTCTTGTTCAATCTGCGTATCTTTCGTTGCGGACCACTTGGGCTGTTTGATTCTTCGGGTTTCCGAGGTCGTCGTTTAGGATTGCGCACTGCGCTACGGCGCATGCTGTCGCCGCCGTCTGTAGTGACCGACATGGACATGGTTGCGCGTTGTGAAGGAGTGGATGGAAGATGGGTTGATGTGGATGAAATAATTCTTGTTTTGATGATGATGGTCGGGTAGAGCTGCGCGAGCTTGGCCGGAGCAACGATACGACTTTCACTTGCTCTTAACTCCGCTACCTTTCTCACAAACTGCATCTGCCTGTTTCACGCGAACACGACTTGACTCTGATTCTAATCTCTAGTTGAACGCGTATATGGCCCTATCTCCCAGTCCGGGTGCCGAATATTCTTCTTAAGTGGACTGCGACCGTAGGCCCTTAGGATAAAACACGCCATTGGCCTGCCTGCACTGCACGATCTTAGAGCACCAGATCGGACTCTCTGCTTCACCATCTGGATCACTTTCCCCAACCTCACCGACCCTTGAAGACTCGAGTCTTTGCCCTCTAATGGAAACATCTGCACAATTCCAACGTGCACAATGCAAGCTTAATATTATGAAATAAAGTCTCCAGATCACCCCCGCATTATACCTGCACGGGCCGAATCGTTCGACCATCATGGTCTGGTGACGATGTGGGAGACAACTCGAGATTGTGACAGGAAGATATCATCCGCGTAGAACATTACTCAGTTTTTATCAATCGAGGCATTGGCTATCCTGTAGTAAACAGAAGGCTTTTTACTCATAAGACATCCATGTCTTCCATCCAATCCGCTGGAGGAATGGATGTACAAATATCTTGTAGCATACAGAAGTATCCGGCCATAGCTCCTTGACCCCCGCATCCGATCTGCAATGCTCACCACTAGAAGTCCCGATGGCGTGAGTATTGGTCTCCCTCGCCTTCGTTCGGGAAGAAGGATCCAGAAACATACACAGCATGAGAGGTGCCTGATGGGATAGATGGCAGTAGCATTGACCTCCAGATGGTCATTCGATCCGGGCAAAATCGGTGTAGCTCAAAACTGCTATGGTCGGCAGTTGTTGACGCTTTTGTACAATGACAAGCTTCACGGCTCCGAGGAGTGCTGTCACGCGAGCAACGTAACTGTCGAGCTCTGATGGTCCCTTTATATTAAGCTTTCCTTGCTACCAACCTCAGCTTCTCTCCTTCTTCCATCTGCCTGATCGCAATTCCACACGACACATCTGTACAACTTCAACCACTATCCAATTCTTCTTCAAACATCATCGACCTTACTCAAAACTCCTATCTGCGACCAGTGAGTCTCCCAATTCGACCGAGCCATATCAACATAGACGCGCCTTCTCAATCTCCATCTGAAGCTTCTCGAACTTGCACGCGACCACACTTCGAGGCTGACAAGTGACTCTCATAGTGACCCGTTCTCACAAAGTCAACGACCGTGACCACGTTGGTCTCGCCAACGGCACTGCTTCTCCCGAAGAGCATCTCCCTCGCTACTTTGCCAAGTCCGGGTTCAGTGCCAATGACAACCCCAACAGAATCAAGAAGTCTGGTAACGGCAAGGGCAACTGGTATGTAACTCAAGACTATCCCTTTCGGGGTCCTAACACAAGTTTCATAGGGGCCGCCAAGGTGAAGAGCTCGAAGACATGGACGACGTGTACCGCCCGAGCAAGCCACGCCGCCGCAGCAATGCCTCTGCCCAACTTCTCGACGCCATGACTTCCAAGTTTGAAGTCGTCGAGGCCGAGCCTATGTTCAAGGAGAATGTCCATGGTGCTTCTGCCCACGACTATGCTGTCCTGGAGAAGACCATGTCTATGGAGTCTGCCCCCAGTGAGGCTGGAACTACTACTTCTTCAGAGGGTGATGAGGGAATGGCCAAGTAGAGGTAAGAGGGTGATAGACTGTAAGAATTGGGCATGGGACACCGCTGGCGTTTGTCTTGTGGTATCTACCATTCACCTAGAAGCGATATTGGTAAGGTGGGTGGCAAGGCTCGATGTCCTGCACATCGATACCGATTGAAAGCTTTCTAGCATGTATTACGAAATGACACGAATTTATTGAAGCTGAATTATTGATCACAGCAAGTTGATCAAGGAACGTTGGTGCACAGCATCGAAGCTTTGATTTGAGACATGATATGATCGAAATCTAACATTGGCAGCTTCTGTATCAGTAAACGGTATATCTTCTGCTCAGTGCACGGGGCAACAGGCTCTATGGAATCAGCGGTCACTCCATTACCCTCTAATAGTTGTTGTTGCAGCAGGAACAGTGATAAATCGTCTTACGATCAATGCCAGCAGGGTGACCCTGCCATTACAGGCTCCGCGGAAGCTCGGAGGCAGCAGCAGCTCCTCAGCCAAATCTCAATCCTTCGCGTCTCTCGCGACACAGGCAACACTGATCACAGTCCAAGTATGACGTGCAGCATGGATCTCCAGCTTCAACAGTCCTGGGGAGCTATAAGACCACGTCCATCGTGGTCCGCAGTGAGACAAGAAGCTTACCTCACTCGCCATGACCTCCGGCCCACCACTTCAACTCCCGCCGACGTCAGTCGGTACTCTGTCGTGTGCATACACTAGTCACATCAGCGACTGTGCTCGCACAAGTGTATACTACCTCTATTCCTCGAGTTTCTCAGCCACGACTCTCGCGTCGCTGTGCGATTCTCTGACGACAACCTACGTGCGCGATGTTCTAGGAGACGAGTCGGTGGAGGACTATCAACGGTTCCTCACGCCCATCTCTACTCCCTTCGCCCGTGTTCAAGATTGTATCAAACACCACTTCGAGACTCTGGACAAGTGGATCCTCGAACACCAGGTCCCAAACGAAGACACAGGCATCTATCCATTCAGCATTGTTGTATTTGAGAAGAATGAGAAAGAGGCACTGCTCGTACACTTCGACTGCATAAGTAAGAGATGGCATATAGGCTCCATCCGCTTGCCCGCGACAGATCTCGCTCTGGACCTGACCAGCCTCATGATGGGCGACGAGTGGTTCGGAGATTTGTGCTACAAGTACGGTGTCAGTGTCCCCCAGAACGATCCCGCGATCGATGAAAACTGGAAGGATCACGAAAAAGATGAGACTGGCGCGTGGAAGAATAACGCCCCGAGATTTGCTATCTTCTCAACCGGTATGAGCCATGCATTGCCTGTAAAGAGTATGCTAGACGATGCACACGATGATGCACCATTTGGTCATCAAGATGTCGAGCTCTTTGGTCTGACTGGTGGACGCTATCTCGGTGACAAAGACCAGCTCAGAGCTCAATTTCTCGTCTACGTGGCAGCCGATCAGAGGGGTGAGAAGAGACACGAAGGAAAAGGGCCATGTCTCTCCTGCAAGCCTTTGCACAAGAGCATCTTCATCGAAGTCGATGATCCTGATCCAAGGACCAACGGTGTCTTGGTGTCTAGGATGAAATGGAGCCAGGACACAGAAGAAAAAACCGACGATCAGCTGACTGAGATTGGAAAGAAGGCAGAGATCACGACAAGAAGAGTAGGCGTCGCGTTCGCAGTAGCTGCTGCAAAGGCCATGGCTATGGATGACTTGACTTTGCAACCCGAAATATGGAAGAAGAAGAAGACATAAATGATGCTTCGTCTCATATCATCGCTGACGCACAACGTAGCTAGTGAGGGTATACCATAAAATCGATTGCCCTCACTATTTTCCTTAACACAGAGTTGTCGCCATCTGAGTCGACGCGAACCGTCTTATCTCCATTCAGACAGCGCCTTTTTGAGGTTCAGAAGCCCGAGTCTGATAACGGCGAATAGCAACCGCCTCGGGAGATCTGTGTAGTCCTGGTGACTCCAACAATTACCTCAAACCTCGCGATTCTACCATAACATCAGTCTTCGACTCATCAATCGTCAAACTATGCAAAGCATGTCTATCTTGTCATATCTCCTAATTACCATAATTTCTTCGCCCCAAACCAACCCGCTTGGAAAAGACAGCTCGCATTCTCTATACTAAAACTCCCCATCTCGCATCTCTGACCCATCGAAATTACAACCATGAATTCCCTCACCAACGACCCCTCAATCTTCGACGGCGTCCACGAGATCCTCGCATGCCACAATCACCCTTTCATCCTAGTCGGCCCCAGAGCTATCCGCTGGATGGGAGTCAACGCACCCCTCGATCCAGCCTGCGACATTGTGCTGCGCAAGAACCAATTCATCCGCATCGTCACCCACCTCGCCAACCACAAAGACTGGAAAATCACAAATATGCGTCACGAAGACCCAAATCTAGGATACAGCTTCCGCCACGATCCCATTTTCGCCGAAGCAGATGCACTTCTCGAGCGCAAGTGTTGGACTGACGACGGTGTCAATGCCAGATATCTGCGCATCTGGTCTGACGAGACGTTACATCTGAACATAAGGTCTAGATCCCAACTCGTGAGGGTTCCTGATATTCACACACGCAAACCAGTGCTTGTGGAAATGGATCATCATCCTTGCAGACATAGGGATGATAATGTTTGGTTTGGTCCCGATACGATAAATATGGCCATGGAATCATCGCCATTGCCTTTCAATTTGCCACGACGCGGACTACCTTATCGCAACTATAGGGTCTATATCCCCACTATACCGGCTTATTGGGATGCACTGGTTGCTCAGGAAGAGCAGGATGATAAGAGAGGACTCAAGAAATCGGCATCGAGACAGATGAATTTGCTGTTTAGGTATCTCTTGCGCGATCTTTGGAACGCCATGAAAGAAGCAGAGAGCGATCAGGAGGTTTCCGGCGAAGAATCGGCAAAAGCGGCGGTCTGACGTTTGAGATGTCTAGATATGTCGTGGATGAAAAGGATGTTTGAGGAAGTCTGAATGTAGCATCATGAGTTGCCACAACCGTATTCGAATAGCATGTAGTAACGTCGACGTAGCTGCAGAGGAATTGAACCGGTACTGAACTCATGCTCCACTTCGAGGGTCCCAAAGTAGCTGTAGAAAGACAGGATGCTTCCAGTGATCAGTCATGTATCCGCTGGGAGCGATACTTTTCTGCGGTCTCTTTGGATTGTCATATCAGAATGAGTTTCTTTAATGCATACTAACGCGCTTCACTAAGCCGAGAGCTCGATTATGATGCGATTCCTGTGCCCCTATGTCCATGTTACTTGATATCGGATCAAGTAAATATGTGCATCAATGTCTCAACAGGACAATACAGACGTCTTCGAAACACATTCTTCTTCGTCGATTAGATCGAGCACCCTGCTCTTCGGCCATTCAAGACATTCTAGCCACTCATCTCCCAAGACCTCTTCCACCCGTTGCAAAAGCTTCGAAGGCCATTCATGAAAAGGCCACATGGTGTCAGATCTCAACCTCATAAGTACAGAATAATATCCAAGAATCAACAATGCAATCGGCTTGCGTGCAATGAGCATATCGAGGAACCGCGTCTTGATCTCTATCGGCCAGATCTGGACCAACCGTGCGTCGGGATGAAGATTCGGATACTCTTCCAAGAGAGCGATGAAAGAAAAGATCTTTCGTGTTGCATCGAGACAGACTAGAATGTCTTCTTCGATTGTGCAGTGTGTGTTGATCAGGTCTCGCAACACAGGATAAGGCGGATATTTAGACATGAGACCCTGCTGCCATGGATCCTCATCGTCCAATGCGGGGCCGGCATCTGGATCGAACTTCACCTGCTCAATCTGCCATTGGCGTTCTAGAACAGTCCTTATACCTCTTGTCATGTGGAAGGAGTTAATCATGTCATCGATAGGATCGTGACGCTGGCAGATCCGATATGGATGCTGGTATAACGGCTGAGCGAGAGCAATGACCGAAGTGATGGCACTGAATTTGACCACTGCTTCGACATTGCGTTTGTTGATATCGAGAAGGTGCGGCCGCACGAAAGTAAGTGCCGATTCCTGATGCGCGCAGGCTCGATCTAGCAGTTCCGTTCTGGATGGCTGTTCTGAGAAGAGTTGCAGTGCCGACAAGCTCAAGATGCTGTGCAGCACATATGGGAAGGCGAAGCCGATCTGAATATCATCACCATCACGTCCAATGGCTTGATTGTGACGCATCTGTCTATACAGTAGCTCCAGATCCGCAATCGGCAACGGTTGCAGATGTGGAGGACTCAAAGGTGCCGGGATACTGACACAAGACGATTTGAACCCCTCGCCATGCCGTGTTCGAAAGCTCGGGCTCGCCTGACCGAAGGTCGGAGAAGCATTGCTAGGGAGTGTGAATCCCTCACCGGGTTTAGCGGTGGTAGATTCTGCTGTATCACTTGCGAGACTACACATCTTCTTGACCTTTTTGCAAAGACCACATGTCGGTTGTTGCTCGTCGCACTGTACCAGCATGTTAGACCAGATAGGAAAGATCCAGACGTGAGATGCTATACCTTGACATGCCGCTGCTTACAGTACTGGCAACCGTTTGTTGACTTTTTATGGGCTCGTCGCTGCCTGCCACTGGCCGCAAGTGCTTCTGCTGCCATCAGTCCAACGTATAGCAATGCGTATACAAGCAGTTGTAGTTGACGGCGTATGAGTAGTTCACGGAAACAGTCAAGATCAAGTGACGAATGGAAAGCGTATCCAGCTATCACTGAAGAACCACATCTTTGCTACTGCAAAAAACGAGGTGCTCCTGTCAGAGCCATGCATATCCGCAGAAAGGAAGCAATTTCGGGATGCGTATTCTCCACAGATTTATCTCCAGAATGCATCGGCCGTTCACCGGTCCTTCCTTTGACACTCGAGCGATGTCGAGTTCAGCTTGTGAATTGGGAACACGAGTGAGGGCAGGAATCTGGAAGGAAGGAGGCTTTCGGCAGATGGATGCCGCACGCGATCAGCTCCTCGTGTCTAACCTCAAGCCTTGCTCCTCCGCAATTGCTCCATCTCACTGTCTTTGCTACATTCGTGCTTGCCCAAAGAATGCTTTTGTAGCAAACAGGCTTTTCGGTGCAAGAAATCTCACGGATGGCGATTTTGCGCAGTCATGTCGCGTGCTTCTTCGACGCCATGAGGTAATCACAGTAGACCATGTACCCTTGTCCGCCAGTCGTCAGGCCATCTGCACATAGGTAACAAGCATCAGCACGCCTGAGAATGACGATCAATCTTCGCTCAGGAGACGGCGATAACAGTTTCAAGGGTCGCATCGACTCGGCAGCGTTTGTCGGCTTTGCCGCGCCCGACCTCGCGGACGTCGTCACACTGCCAATCCTTGTTTGCCGTGGGTCGCTTCCACTTCGAATAAATAAGAATCGATCACCAAGGCAGGTTTGTTTCGTAGTCCCGTCACTCCTTTCCCAGTCCTGCTTCAATCTACCACGCACTCTCCAGACTCTCTAACCACCCACTCAACACAACACAACCATGGCTAGCCGTCAGTTCGTCGACCCGGTCCAACTCCTCCGAATCACGCCTCTCATCGCAGCGACCTTGACCCTCGATCATGCCTTCGACAGCAACCTCTTCCTCTCAGCCCTCAACCAGCCCGAAACGCGCTCGAAAAGCAATGCCGCTCTCTCCACCTACTTCCCCGTCGTCTCTCACGCAGGCTTCTACCGCCGCTTGACTTCCGTCTCTTTGACCCTCGTCACCGCCATCGCCAACTTGTACTCCCGCGGCAGCCCGGCAAGAGCTTGGTACCGCGCCGGTGCGATATTCGCAGTGGCACACTTCATCTTCATGCCCTTCATGATTGGCTCCAAGGAAGCCATTCGTACAAATCATCCTGCAAGAAATGCGAATATTGCTTTGGACGAGTGGCTTTGGTTCAACAGATTGAGAGGTCTGACTGTTGATCTGGGTGCTTTCCTCGCTCTGGGTGTCGCTGTTGTCAAGAGCTTGGGCAATTGAAAACATACACATCAGTGAGAAGACGGAAGTTGCTGGGCAAAATTCCTGAGGACGAGCAATAGTTTGGAGTGAGGATTGCTGGTGTGCACCACTGCGACACCTATCTTTCCAACGCACTGCCCCTACACGAGCCATCCATCATGACTCCACCCGGCGTCCATAAGTCGCAAGTCGAAGGAGATTTTGACATATAAGTCGGGCCACGTGCCAGTGACGCGAAGTGATGGGAGACCAGATCAAAGCTACGGCATGGGTATGGATGTGTGCTAGAAGTGGTGTGAACATTGCAAGTCTTGCATTGTTCCATGAAATACTATATAACTTAGAGGGTATCACAGAGTGACGGCATATCGTCGAAAATATAAAGCAGAAGTGTAGTGCCTGTCAGCCTACAACGACAAAGGAAAATGAAACCTCAGTCCTGTCGAGTCCAGTCCGTCGGTCTTGTATTATGTGGTTTTGAACACTCGCAGCGTATGCCTCCTAGTAGCGACCCCAGACCTTTGTGTTGAGACCCATGTTGTTAGTGGGTTTACGCAACGGCGCCTCATCGCTGTCTGAAGTGTGTCGTCTGGAGTCGAAATTCTCGCCCTGCCCATCCGTCTTTCCAGAGCGTTCCGAAGGTGCGCTTTCGACTTTCACGGTTACTTCATCATGTCTGTGAACGACGAAACCTGTCTCATCTTCATGGTCATGGTGCATTGATTCCTCCTCCTCGATGATGCCAAAGTGGTTGTGCATGGCTTCGACAGACTGGGGTCTGATGTTACCGAGCTCAACGTCGCCGGCCGGTACGGGCGTTTTCTGGATTGAGTCGCGTTTGCTTTGGCTGGTTGCCGTGTTGAAGGTGTAGCCTTTGCCGCCGAGGGTGCCGTTCGATGAGCTCTCGGGGTTGTTAAAGCGTACAGGTCCATTGTCTTGGTTTCGAGCGACATGAGCGATAAGTTCAGCCATGGACATTTCGATCTTTAGCTTTACAACATAGGCCAAAGGATGGAACTATCGTTTGGTTAGCTAGTTGCTAAGGAAAGCGTTGTGTAAGAAGATTACTAACCATGAGATATACGAGAGGGTTCTTCAACGACAACATGCCTGCACGATACGTTAGCTGATTGCAACTTTGAATACGGTTGCACTAGTCACTTACCGATAATCAAACAGTCCATGGCCAGCGAGAGTATGATCATCCAAAGGTTGAAGCGTACAAGTGGGCGATACTTGGTAAGACCAGGCTTGATGAGTTGCTTTTGGACGACGCGGATGAAGTAATAGTTCAAAGCAGCATCAACAAGCAAGATGATGACCTTTTCGATACGATCCCACACCACGTTCAAGCGTTCGTATGTTTTGTTGACTTCCATTTTGGCAGGGATCCAGATGCAAAAAACGCTTATGTTGACGGCGAGTATGACGATAGCAGTGCCATATTTGAGCTGTTTAGCCCGTGATCGGTTGACCATCAAAATTGACACGCGGTTGATGATGATCTGGAACAGGCAATGGACTTGGATGACCCAGAGTGAAAGGATGACGAACAGACTCCAGAGTCTGGGTTTGGTTAGTTGTGGTATCACTGTTTTTGCAATCGATAGACTCACTCAAGAGTAACAGGTCCTTGCAAAACCAGCCAACAGATAACGCTAAGTCCAAGAGAAGACAGCAGCTCGGCCCAGACCATCCAGATATACGGGTGATTGAGATGGCCATTCCTTCTCTTCCACATATGTCTTGTCTGCTTCATTGCGGTCCATGTCGTTAGGAAACCAAATCCGAGTGTGAAACCCCAGGTAATGGAGATGATGGCGAGGTCCGTCTCGCTAGAAATCTCGTTTCTCTTCTCCATGAGCGACCTAATAGCAAGAACTGATGCCATGGCAGGCAGTATCCGAGTCCGGAACAGGTGATGAGCAAAGAACGTATGTGGTCAGCGGGCGATGACAGCTCGAGCGGATGGGTTGTTCTACAGTTATGAAGTACACCAACACTTTGACCAGTTCTCCAACTGAAGCATAATGAAAAGAAAGATGGCCGCCAATGTAGCACGTGCTTCCAGAGTTCGGACGTTGACTCGAGAGCCTTGATACGACTCGCTTGTGACTTTGGGCCCTAGACCCCAAAAGCAATTGACAGACCGCGGAAGGTTGAGATTGAATCATAATTTCCAATTCTCGGCGAATTCTGCTAATGATGATGAGACCCATAGACAGTATTTCCAGTGCACAAAGTTTTGTCGGGAATACTGTATGTACCTACATCCAGGGTCCGAAGGTACTGCCATATGTCAAATTGGAAGCTGTATTCGGACCTCGAAATGCAGTCCTGGAGCATGTTGTGCTGTGATGTGTATCCACAAGCTGTAGGGCACAGTATTGGCCCTCAGCCTCGAGCTGCGTCTCGACCACTCGTATGTGATGCTCTGATCAATGAATGACTCTAGATGAAACACAGGGCGGCTGGTTCAACGGTTGAAGTTCAGGTCGTGAGAGCAAGGAAGGAAGATCTCCCCAGAGCGATCTACCGGCCCCAAGCGCCCCAACTCGGGTCTTGCGTGTGTGGCTGGCACGTGCGTAAAGACCCGTGCTCACTCTTGTAACATCAGCTCGCTGTGCTTGCCTCTTCTCAGATCGCTGTGTCATCATGCCCTCGAGAATTGCATCTCGACCGAGATTCTTTTGTGCCCTCGCTTATTCTCAAAAGTCCATGAGATGTTGCGGTTGAATTGTATTCACTTGGAAATGTTTGAAAACTCTTCGAAGCCAAACACGACTCGCGGGTCCCGATTTAGACTTCTCACAAATATCTAGGGTACGACCGAATCGCTTTCTCAGCACCATTGCCACGGTCATGGGTGGCCAAGAAGATACGCCATCAGATCCTCCCTTCCCAAAACCAGTCTCCTGGGAATTACTCGTAAGCGTTGACCCCACATCCCGATCACGGACGGAGCATTTTCCTCTATCGGAAAACAAGAGATTGGTGATCCTACAATCAGTACATTCGGGCGACAGGATCTCTTGGTTGTACCTCTGATCTTCTGTCAAGACTTTGTCTACGGCAAACGAAACAACCGGCGCTCTTCGGGAACCGTCATTGAGAACTTAGCGGACACACAGCAACCACTTGTCTTCGTCAACTATGTCCTATTCACGCCCCGGATTTGGGTATTTGAGGCCGGACCGAACCCAAGCAACTTGGCGGACTATTAATCATCACTATTGCTTAATATCGTGGCGTTCTTCGAGACTTTTCAGAACACTTGGATGCTCTGATGTCTTCTAAGTCTTTGCCAAAAGTACGTCGGCATTCAAAGGCAACTCATGGCCTTTGAAGGCATGCGGCCGTTGAGAGAGGGTCTAAATTATGATTTGACCACGTTGAATTGAGTTCCTGTACTACTCGGGGTAATTCCCGTACGTGTTTGGGTAGGGTCTCTGCGGTTCTGTCTTCGAGCACTGCTTCCACGCAGAACATTCCGTGCATGAGTTGAAACGGATAATGTCACAGTAAAGAACTGTCACAGAGCTCAACTCCACGGCATAGGGCAAACTCGTGGTTGCTTAAGCTTTTTGGGAGACGTCTAGCAGTAAGTATCTAAGCAAATAGCTGACCTATAGGTACACGTAGCTCCATGAATCGCAACTCGGACTGTTCAGACTCACCGACTCAGATCGACGAAATCCTTCAAGTCATGGCAGCACCCTTTGTGCAGATCTGTTCACATGAAAGATGGCGCAACGGTCCTTCTCCAATCTTGGAGTGATCCTCCGAGACACATTACCACTCCGAGTACCAAGATCTTCGGACGGGATCCGAACAGGGACTTCAGATACGCATACCCAGAAAAGGCAGTCCTAGACACGACCTTTGCATTCGCCACTTGCCAACTTCTTACTCTACTCCTCGCAGCCAGCTCCTCGGGACGACTCATGTAACAACATGTCAATGTCTTCCTTGGACGGTATGATCAATACTGAATATTTGCTGACTACATTCACAACGGCGAGCCTTGCTCAACACGGAAAAGGGGCGTATATCTTCGTGACAGTCATCTTGCAGAAGCAGATCAAGCAGGGACCAAATCCAGACAACCAAACTATCATCGAACGAGGTTTCAACCACACGAGACACATTTTTCTCGTCCATGTTTCGGGGATGCTCATCACTTCTGCTTCAGAGATTCTAATCACTTAGCTTTCGCCACCGGCAAGGATATGCATAGATCGGTGTAGGAATCTCACCACAACCGAGCTCTCGGCTTGACGAGACACCTTGCCAAACAATCTGCCAAAAGGTATGGTGTGTTTCTTCCCAATCCAATTGTCCAAAGAGATCATAGGCAAGTGCCGCTATAAGTAAAGAGAAAGCTTATCGTCGGAAACCGTCTTGGAAGGTCCAGATACAGTCCTTTAACCATTATATATTCCAACCACCACTTTCCAGCTTCTATACCATCCAGGCCGGCGTCGACGTGCGCACGACTGTTACCAAGCATCGATCTCATATATTACGGCTGGTATCGGCTGGTTGTCTGACCTTTCTGCGAACACGGATCGGGTCGTCGACTGTGTAGCTTTCCTAGAAGGATCCGACTACGGCGATCGAGTAGAAGAACAAGTTTTGGATATGAGATTGAACATCAAGTTCAGGTCACCGAAAGCATTACTCTGCCTAAATGGTCAACGTTTGATCATGGTAAAAAAACTTTTCTTCAAGGATCCTACTATCGTCGTTGTTAGACAGGCGCATCTACGATACATCCCTACCCTGGAGTCTCGGCTGTTTGCGATCGATGTTCAATCGCGTACGGAAACACCGCACAAGTGGTGCTGTATACAAGGGGGAGGAGGGAGAGCAATATTTCCAGGTTAATGACCTGATATCATTGTTCGCTACGGCACGAGATCGTTTTTGATCTCTTGCATCTGTTGCTTGCCGAACACCGTCTTGTGAAAATGCATGATGACCATAAGCCTCAGGTGATTGCCCATAGAAAACAGCTGCGGTGTTGCGAATGTCGAGTCCGCTTGAGCAGTGGTTCTCGATGATCAAAAAAAATGAAGGAACCATGTATGCAAGAAAAAGGGGAAGGAATCATCAAGGTTGAAGCATACTCGCTTCCAAAAAAGGGTATCTACATGTATGCTTTGTTTTCTCCCACACATTCATTGCGGAGGAGCGTTGAAAACGAGGGACACGCTATCGTCACCGGCAGTAACAATAGCTCTACCACCACCACCCTGGACAAAACCCATGACACCGCCACCCTCACCACCTCCTCTGTGACCTCTCCATTCACCGCTCAATCCGCCATTAGCGGCGGCAGTGCCACCTCTGACGTCCCATCTCCTCACCACACCATCGTTGCCGCAAGATGTGAGCATCCAGTTGTTTCCATTTTGTCCCGCATTGACGAATTCCACTTTGATGACTGCTTCCTCCTCGTGTGCGTCTCTGATGTGTCTGCGGATGGCGAAGTTGTGGGCGACGTCGAAGAGAGCGATACTGCCGTCTACACTTCCTGCTGCCAGCAATGTCAATGGCGGTTGGGCGAATGACAAGGTCTCGATGCCGTCGGATTGGGCGGCGAGTGCTGCGAGAATGACACCGGATTGGCCTGATGCGGCGGTTGATTGGCCTCCACGGGGACCGCCGGATTGCTTGCCGCCGCCGGCTTTACCACGGGCACCTGCGCCCTTTGCGCCGGAGGTGACGGATTGGCCTCCGGGGATGGAAAGGCGAGGGAGACCGACTACGCGGATTTGACCTTCGGCTCCTCCTACTGCGACGAGAGCACCGCCGGGAGAGACAGCTACGCTGTAAAGACCACCTTCGATCAGGAAACGCTCGTCGTCGCCGGTAAGACCGACAACGGCCTGGCCCGAGGGGTTTGCGAGTCCGGCTGCAGCGGCATCACCAAAGACGTCCCAGACGTATAAGCTCGAGTCTTCGGAAACTGTGCACAACATCTTGCCATCGGGTGTCCATGCACCAGCCGTGCATGAAGCTTGGTGGAGGTAGAATGCTTGTACGATAGTGAGAGGAGTTGCGTCCTGCTCGTTGACTGTGTAGACCCAGACACTGCCGTCGTTGGCGCCGAGGGCGAATGTGTTGGGATATGTAGGGTTGGGGCATGGCAACAGCCAGTTGATCTCCTCGACCTCGGCGGCCGAAGCGAATGCCTTGGCAGACTCAGCCTGTGGTTGTTGCGGAGTGCGATAGACGTTGAGTCTGCCGTCCAGACCAGCAGTAGCGACAAAGTTGCCCTCGGGCAGCGAGAAAGCAATGGCGTTGACCGAGTCCGTGTGGCCCTCGAGCTTGACGTAAGCTTCCTGGCTGTGGCGTTCGACGGGTTGGGGGTTGCTCTCGTACGAGGCGGGCAGGACGGGAGCTTGCGGCGGAGTGCAGTCGAAGAGGTAAGCGACGTCGTCGCCGCCGCCGGTTGCGACGAGTTGTGGGTGTGTGGGGTGTTGGGCGATGCAGAAAATGCTGTCCTTGTGTCCGTCGAAGTGTGCAATGCTGTCGTTTTGCAGCATGATCTCCTCCATGGCTCCTCCTTCTTCATCGTCTGACATGGGCATGTCCTCGCCCTCGCCCTCGCCCTCGAATTCTTCCTCCATGTCCTCGGGGTTGAACATCTCGTCGTCGTCTTCCGGGACGTTGCTGTCCTCATCATGTGGTTCGTGAGCAGACATGTCGTGTATAGTTTCGTGATAATTCGGGTGTGAAATGTGAGAAGGTCAAAACGGCAATGCGATGCCTCGCATCTTTGATGCAATAATTTTTGGTCGCTGATAAATCGAGTTTGCTCTGTTTGCTTCGCATGACGCAAAGCCACGCATGTGAAGTCCGCCCTCTCACTATCGAGTAGGTCTTCGTGACACGGAATTTTGCAGAGGAGACAGAAATAAGGGGCTTTTGCTCCTATCGTCTTGCTATGTGACTAGCGCGACATGATTTGTGCAACCGTCCTGCTATGTGGCTGGTCGGAGAATCATCCTTGACCCCTCCATGCAATCGCCAACGATGCCCAGATTCGCTATACCCCAGGAAGTCATCAACAAACGCCCATGCAAAATGCTGCACCTCGAGTCGCTCCAGAAACGCCTCCGGGTATCCTGTATCATGCTGCCCATCTTGTCGAGAAGACAAAAGACCTCAGTCGTCATCCATATCATCATCGTCAGAGTCGTCAAGAGCTTCCATGGCTTCTTTGATGTATTGAGACGCCTGCTAATTGTTAGTGGAAAGCCTTTCGATATCATGCTGCTCGTTGCGTACCTTTGCATCAAGATTGAGCGCTGTAGTAAAGGTTCGCACACTGTCTGCTCGCCTTCCAAGTCCTTTGAAACACTTTCCGAGCAAGAAGAAGACATTGGCTTCCTCTGGTGCTAGATTCTTGAGCACTTCAAGCTCTACAAGGGCATCGGCATAGAGTCTCAGGCTCATCAAGACTCGGGCCTTCTTGAATCGTGCGAGTGCCGAATTTGGTGCCAGGTTCAATGCAAGCGTGTATTGTGACAAAGCCTTCTGCGGTTGATGGAGTTTTTCCATGATCTGTCATCGTCAGTCATTTGTCATGTCAGGATCCGAGAACCTGTCAAACTCACCACTCCTATACAGACCGCTAGCACAGGATTGCTAGGGTTGATGCCGAAAGCAATTCGGTAATGTCGTTGCGCTTCATCCCATTTGCCCATTCTCTCATAGCACTTGCCCAAGCCATACCATGCTCCAAATCCGCGCCTCTCGCTTCCGACTCCTTTACGGAATGATGCTAGCGCTGCGTCAAACTCTTCATTGGTCAACAGCTCGTGACCCATGAGTGTCCAGGCATAGCTGAACTCAGGATCGACTTGTGTTGCACGTTTGAAACAAGCAATGGCTTGCTCGTGCTCTCTGCTCAGAGAAAATGCGTTTCCGACTGCACACCAAGTCTGTGGAGAATTGAAATCCAAATCTCTCAGATTGTGTGCCAGGAACGCCAACTGTACTGGCTTTTTCAGCTGCCATAGGACTGTCGAGTATACTTCCATGTCTTCGATTCTCGTAGGTTGGAGCTTGAGTATTTTAGCAAAGCAAATTTCTGCTGAAGAATACTCCGCTGCCTCATAGTACGCTTTGCCAAGCTGTGCAAGTACCCATGGTGTCTCCCGATGCGCCGAAGGTAGAGCTTTGAAAGCATCGATTGCTGACGACACCTGGTATCGACTCAGAAGGTAGTAAGCCGCTCCTAGTGATCTGAAGGTGGATAAAAGCGACTCCGTCGATGCCATCTCGATAGCCGCTGTAGACTCAAGAGCCTGCTTTTGTGTGGGCATTGGCGGCGCCGCGCTGCTCCGACTAGGTGCACGAGTGTCTTTGGCTTCTCCTGGATTCGGTGGCATGACTTTGCGGTTGCCACTTACAACACGACCAACTTGTGCAGGACCTCTCCCTTTCGTCCCGGTAGCCTTGGCCTTTTTCACCTCGTCGCGCTTAGCCGCTGTCAGAGAATTGCTGTCGGCAGGCATGCGACTTGTCGTTTTTGATCCGGTAATCTGACTGAATAAGC
>Ga0181468_100026_pt2 | contig 18468 bp, 19 predicted proteins | sample InSIn1SAF170_2_FD_119080 | JGI IMG/M metagenome (GOLD analysis project Ga0181468, IMG submission 119080) | Clean room microbial communities from NASA Spacecraft Assembly Facility at Jet Propulsion Laboratory, Pasadena, California, USA -... ... | reverse complement strand
TCAAAATGGCCATCTTTAGTCGTATAACTACATAATCACTTGATTAGGCAAGAATTATATTTTCAGATTTCACCTCCTGTAAATCTTGATACTAAGATTTTCTATAAAAAATCGTTTCTATAAATAAGATCGCACTTTAATTATTTTATTTTTTATATAAATATAAACAGAACTTTTGATTTTCTGATGTTAGATACTTATTGTTGCCAACTTAAACCAAGTTCCCTTCCGAGTCATACGCAGACTTACAAAGTATTGATTAACCCTACATATCTTTGGCGTAAAATTTGCATTTTCTATCTGGTCGCATTAATTAAATGATGACTACATCTTATTTCCAAAATTAACTGGAGGTGAAATCTGAAAATATAATTCTTGCCTAATCAAGTGATTATGTAGTTATACGACTAAAGATGGCCATTTTGACTGTAAAAGCCTGCCACGGCAGTTGCAAAGGCCCAAATTAAACAGTACAACTATATATTCAATTCTGATTGATTAAATCTGCTTTAATCTTCAATAACATAAATAAATGGGAGGGATGGAGATGTTATCATTACATTTCAACAAGCAAGTCTTCATTGACGCTCTTAAAGCCAACAACACCAATCTGGTGACATTTATATGCACCACTTTTGCACTCATGCTGACTTTAACCGTTCATTGCTTAATTCAAGGTAATTTAAAACTTGAATACTTTGGCTATGCACTGATTGTCTCAGCTGCATTTTTCCTATGGGCTGCCATAGACCAGAAATACCGATAATCAAATTTTAAATTAGCCCAGATGGATGATATGGCCAGTCATCCATCTGGTGAAAAAAGTGTTTTAATTTTCAATCATTCCAGCATCCTTTCAGAATAACTATAAAAAGAAGATTAAAATAATCCCGCAAATGCTCCATAGAGCAAAATCCCTGTCCCGCCCAATTCTGCAACAATTAAACCCAGCATGGCGAAAGTCATTAAACTTCCAGGCAAATGAAATTTACCCAGTTGATGCGGCTGTTTAAACTGATTCGTCGTATCTTGCAGGAAACCATGCAACATATAAGCGGCAATCGAGAAGCTGAAAAATATTATATTAATGAGTACGCAAATCAGATTCACCCTACTCGGCAATACTGAACAATAGGCCAATACTGCCAGAATTAAGGTCGCAGGTGCATAAAGCAGGCTGCTACGATGGGCAATATCGACATAATAATGTGCACGTGACTGAGGCGATTGACGAATCTGCCAATATTTCCAGACACCGGTCAACATCCCGATCCACAAGAAGATTCCACTAAAAATAATGCCGATTTTAACGGCCAGCTCAAGTTCCATTAGCTGCATAAGATCATTCCATGTTTATTATTTGACTGACTTTAAAGTCATGTTTTCCCCGACCTACCCTGCTAAAAATCTATACAGTAAAAGCTTCATGGGATGATAAAAATCATAGTGTAACGTATGTCTGAATTTGAAACATTGACTCTCCAGTGCCAAGATGGCTATCGCTTAAGTGCACGTTTTTATGCAGCTATTTCTGAAACTGACAAACTTCCAGTATTAGTCTGCCCGGCAACTGGCATTACTAAACAGTTTTATCATCAGTTTTGTGTGTGGTTACAAGCGCAAGGCTATGCGGTTATGGTCTTTGATTTCCGGGGGATTGGTGATTCACTACATGGCCCGTTGAAAAATTCAAAAGCCAGTATTGTGCAATGGGGTCAACTGGATATACCGGCCGCAATAGATGCTTTATCAACGCGTACTAATGCAGAAAAAGTGATACTACTTGGACATAGTGCCGGTGGTCAGCTTTTAGGAATCGTACCAAATCATCATAAAGTCGCAAAAGTGGTGGCTGTCTCTGGCTCTACCGGACATGTGAAAGGACTCAAAGGCAAAACCAAGTTACTTGCGCCAGTGATGTTTAATGTCATTTTCCCACTGGCACGCTTCACTAAAGGCTATGGCCCGACTCAAGCGATTGGTATGGGTGAAAACCTGCCGAAAGATGTAGCTCGCGAATGGGCGCAGTTCTGTAGTAAACCGGGTTATGTAATCAACGCGATTGGTAAAAATATTGCACCATCCCATGATTATCATGCTCAAGTCACCTGCCCGATTACCTCAATCTGGTCATCGGATGATGAAATTGCCACCGAAGCCAATGTGAAAGATTTACTACGTTTATATCCAAACGCAAAAACCCAGATAATTGAACTTAGACCTAAAAGTTATGCGTATAAAAACATTGGTCATATGCTGATGTTTAAAAAGTCGCATCAGAATTTATGGCCGGTGATTGAACAGCAATTGGCTGTTTAAATCAGATTTAGATGGTTATTTTCAGGCTGCTGTGTTCTAATACACGCAGTTTGAGATGAGCCTCTTACAGTATATGGGCTTGACCTATATACGACTAGCCCCTAACCATGGGGCTTTTTATTGTCTGAATATTTTAAAACGGATATAAAAATGGGCTGACGATAACGCCAACCCATGTCTTTCTTTATCGAATTAAATATTATTTTGTCTCAATGTCATAAACCCAATTTCGTGCCTGTTTGTCTGTGGTCGTTTCACAAACATAATAGTCGTGATCCCATGAATCAGGATGGAAGATTTCCTTTTTGGTATAAGTGACATTTTTGCCTTTTTCGACACAGATAAAACTGTCACCTTGGTCTTTGACTTGGCTTCCGTTGAGGAAGCCACCGATACAGAGGAAGCGGGATTGTTTGGGCATTTCTAATCAGCCAAGTTAATAATCTACTTTAGACATTAATTTTTTAAATACATTATAAGTAATTTGTACATCCTCTAGAGCATTGTGATATTGGCTTCTAGAAATTCCAAAATGTTGACAAGCATCATCTAAGGATCTTAAATTAAGGTATCCCTTTTTTTCACAGTAATAGAAAAACATAGACTGTAGATCTAAATGTCTATAGTTGAGTTTATCGAATTCTTTTTGAAAATTATTTTCATAACACATACGCCTAAAAAAACCAATATCGAAAGACATATTCCAAGTTACAAATCTAAAATCATATCCAAATTGATGAAAAAATCTTTTTAATACCATAGCTTGAGTCGGCTTATTTCTGAGAAAACTCTCATCTAATCCATGAGTTTCTTTAGCTGAATTAGAAAACTTCAGTGTTTCAGGAATATGCATATATGAATGAAATCTATCAAGAATTTTTAGATTCTTATCTACTAGTATTGCACCAATCTCAATTGGTTGATCATAAAACTGATTAATACCTGTAGTTTCTAAATCTAGAACACAATACATTATATAAACCTAGGTAGGATAAATTTGTGATAACTCATTAGTCGAGATCATCGCATCTTTTTCACGAGTTACTCTTTGATATAAACAATTAGAGTCTGTGGTTTTTCTTGCAAAAACAGTAATTGGCTTAAACGTTTTTTCAGAGACAGCTTTATTAGGAACAAAATATATTTTATCATCAATTTTATAATAGCTATAAGTAAAACATCCTTTTGTGTACTTATATATAAATAATTGTGCCCTTTCATGTGATGGAATATCTTGATGCCATTTAATTAGATTCGTTACAGTAGTATCAATCAGTTCTTCAAATCGCCCCGGTGGGTATTCCCAATAATTCTGATATGATTTTAAGAATGGGTTTTCTTTATCTGCTAACATAAAAGTTATTACATTATTTTTTTTGGCTAATGCTTCTTTAATAAGTGAACTATTACTATTTAAAAAAGTACTTCCATACATGAAGAAAATTTCAATATTTTTACAATTTCGAAATTCTTTTTTTAATTTCTGTTCTACTTTTGAAAAATCATCAAAATAATCTAATATGCCAGATTTCTTATAATGTTTAGTTGCATCAAAAATTACCTTATTCCACAAAAAAGAAACAAATATACTTGCTGCTAAAGCAATACTTACATTAGTTATAATTCCAAATATTTCTTCGCTGAAACAATCTTTGAATAGATTTAGTAGACCTGCAAACAAAACAGCGAAAAAACAACATAAAAGAAATCCATGCACTAACCGGACTTCCTCAAACCATCTCATGAAAGCATTCATTATTGACCGACCAAAAAATAAGGGCTGATTACTCAGCCCTTATCTTATACCGCTTATTACTTAATTTTCAAAGCAAATCATAGATTTGCTCTTGCGCTAGGGAAAAGCCTTTCGACTTTTCTTAACCCTAGCTCATTAAGTCAACTGAGCAGCAGCAATTTTCTTCGTATCAACGTCTTTAGCGGCGTTAGTATATTCGCTCATCTTGTCGAAGCTTAAGTATTGATAGATGTCAGCTGACATGCTGTCAATTTGAGCTGCGTACTGTTGGTATTCTTCTGGAGAAGGCAATTTACCCAATACAGCAGCAACAGAAGCAAGTTCAGCAGAAGCCAGGTAAACGTTAGCACCTTGACCTAAACGGTTCGGGAAGTTACGCGTAGAAGTCGATACACAAGTCGTGTTCGGAGCTACACGTGCTTGGTTACCCATACATAATGAACAACCTGGCATTTCAGTACGCGCGCCAGCTTTACCATAAATGTTATAGAAACCTTCTTCCATCAACTGATGTTCGTCCATACGCGTAGGTGGAGCAATCCACAAACGAGTTGACAACGCACCACCTGGAACTTTCTCAAGTAACTTACCAGTCGCACGGAAGTGACCGATGTTCGTCATACAAGAACCAACGAATACTTCGTCAATTTTCGCGCCTTGAACATCAGAAAGAAGTTTCGCATCATCTGGATCGTTCGGGCAGCAAAGAATAGGTTCTTTGATGTCTGCAAGATCGATTTCATACACTTTCGTGTATTCAGCGTCAGCATCCGCTTTGATCAGGCTTGGGTTAGCCAACCATTTTTCCATGTTCTCAACACGACGAGCCATAGTACGCGCATCGCCATAACCTTCAGAAATCATCCACTTCAACATGGTGATGTTTGAAGGAAGGTATTCAGCAACTTTCTCTTCAGAAAGCGTGATAGAACAACCAGCAGCAGAACGTTCAGCAGAAGCATCAGAAAGCTCGAATGCTTGCTCAACAGTCAGGTCAGTTTCCATTTCTGTTAAGTCGATCTCAAGGATACGACCAGAGAAGATGTTTTTCTTACCTTTCTTCTCTACAGTTAGGTCGCCTTCCTTAATTGCGTAGTAAGGAATTGCATGTACAAGGTCACGTAGCGTGATACCAGGCTGCATTTTACCCTTGAACTTCACAAGTACAGATTCAGGCATATCAAGAGGCATAACACCAGTTGCTGCAGCGAACGCTACAAGACCAGAACCCGCCGGGAATGAAATACCGATTGGGAAACGAGTATGCGAGTCACCACCAGTACCAACGGTATCTGGAAGAAGCATACGGTTTAACCAAGAGTGGATAATACCGTCACCTGGACGTAGAGAAACACCACCACGGTTCATGATGAAATCAGGAAGCGTGTGTTGCATTTGAACGTCAACTGGTTTTGGATACGCAGCTGTATGACAGAAAGATTGCATAACAAGGTCAGCAGAGAAGCCTAGGCAAGCCAAGTCTTTCAATTCGTCACGAGTCATTGGACCAGTTGTATCTTGCGAACCCACAGTAGTCATCTTAGGTTCACAGTAAGTACCTGGAAGTACACCTTGACCTTCAGGAAGACCACAAGCGCGACCAACCATCTTCTGAGCTTGAGTGAAACCTTTACCAGTTGCAGCAGGCTGAACCGGAGTACGGAACATTGTAGATACTGGAAGACCTAAAGCTTCACGCGCTTTAGTCGTCAAACCACGACCTACGATCAGGTTAATACGACCACCAGCACGAACTTCGTCTAGAAGTACTGGAGTTTTAAGTTCAGCTTCAGCGATTTGTGCGCCGTCTTTGAACGCAGTTACTTTAGCAGCAGCGTGATCGATCTTAAGAACGATTTCGTCGCCCATGTTCATGTTGGCAACATCGATCTCGATCGGTAATGCACCCGCATCTTCCATGGTGTTGAAGAAAATCGGAGCGATTTTAGAACCTAGGCAGTAACCACCGTCTTTTTTGTTCGGGATGTGCGGGATGTCGTCACCGAAGAACCAAAGTACAGAGTTAGTTGCAGATTTACGAGATGAACCTGTACCAACAACGTCACCCACGTAAGCAACCTGGTTGCCTTTCGCGATCAGTTCTTTAATCTGGTTAAGTGGACCCACTTCACCAGGAACTTCTGGATTGATTCCGTCACGTACGTTTTTCAACATTGCATTTGCGTGCAATGGAATGTCTGGACGGCTCCAAGCGTCTTGTGCAGGTGACAAGTCGTCAGTGTTGGTTTCGCCAGTTACTTTGAAAACAGTCAGTTTGATTTCTTCAGGAACGTCTTTACGGCTAGTGAACCATTCAGCGTCAGCCCAAGACTGCATAACTGCTTGAGCATTTGCGTTACCAGCTTTTGCTTTATCAGCAACGTCATGGAATGCATCAAATACAAGAAGCGTTTTTTTCAATGCTTCAGCTGCAAGTTCAGCAAGCTCAGCATTGTCTAAAAGTTCAACTAAAGGCGCTACGTTATAACCACCAAGCATAGTACCTAGTAAGTAAACAGCACGTTCTTTAGAAACGAGTGGAGAGGTTGCTTCGCCTTTTGCCAATGCAGCTAAGAACGCAGCTTTTACATATGCAGCTTGGTCAACACCTGCTGGTACACGGTTTTCAAGCAAATCTACCAAGTATGCTTCTTCACCAACTGGCGGGTTTTTTAGTAGTTCAACTAATGCAGCTGTTTGGGCATCGTCAAGTGGCTTCGGTGGGACTCCGAGTGCGGCACGTTCTTCAACGTGTTGGCGGTAAGCTTCTAGCACAGTGTTATTCCTCTTTTTTAAAAAATTACTTATGAATTCCTGCTTATTCCAAGCTTCATAAATAATATGGACTCCGAAATTTTACTAAATTTCCAGTTAAAAGTTAATGCAACTCAAGTGTTTCTTCGTGATGCTCGTTATTTTATAACTAAATGATGCTCTTAATGATTATTCCATAATCAGTTCCAGCTTACACCACACGAAACAAGCCCATGAATAGGCCCTTTTAACTGAATTTAATGCATAAAAAAGGCAACCCTGATGTTGCCTGATTTGAAGTTAAAAAGATACTCCACCTTAGTGTACAGTGGTCGAGTTTAAATACTGCTGATATGAGTCTCGGCAGCCTTGGAATTTCACCACGCATTCATCTTCATAGGTGCTACTGTGATTATTGCTGGCAAAGGAAATATCAACCTGATAAAGCTTTTTATCTTGTTCTAGTATCTTCTTTAAAACGACTTTGTCACCGACGCTGAGTACATAGCGACTGCCGCCAATAATGACCACGCCCTCTTCATCTTCCAGCAGCAGATCAGAATGATGCAAATATCTTACGACTTCCATATTGTGCTACTCCTCGGTTAATTGGAGTTAAATTCATTATTCAATATAAAGATAAGTATTTCTATATTTTAGATTTAGAAATTGTCACAACGTGTACATTTTGCTTAAGCTATTTTTATTATTTAGTCTTTTGAAGATGCTTATATTTAAATACGTTTAATGGGAAATATGGGTTGGATAATTTTATCGAGATATAAAAAAACCGTTCCTTAGAACGGTTTGTAATCTGGTAATTCATCATGCGGTGTCGCAATACACTTTGCAGTAAATTCAGCGCGGACTTTTTCACGGGCTGCTTTTACATCTGCCTTAATCTCTTCGGCTGGAATTGCATAGACTTCATCAATAATATTCAGGATAAAACCTTTGGTGGTTTCGTCGTCGATCTTGTTGGCATGCTCGATTGCTTTTTCTTTCTCAATCGCATTCTGACGATCCAGCATAATGGTACGCGCCGCATTACCGACACTTCGACAATAACCTTGCCACTGCTCTTCAGGGGTTAAGGGTTTCTTCTCGGCACAACCGGCAAGCGCCAGCATAAACGATAAAGCCAATAACTTTTTCATGAATTTCTCCTTCCGAGGGGCAATATAAAAGATCGGGGAAGATTTGTCATTTCAAAATGCCAGTTGTAATGAATTAAAAAAAGCCCATCAATGGGCTTTTTCATTTTGTGTAATTAACCGCATGAAGCCTCGATAATCTTTTTACTTGCAGGATCTACAGTTACAGTCACTCGTTCTTCACGATAATCCATCGTCACCGCTTGACCCGGTTCGACCATACGTACGATTTGTGCCTTAGTTTTCTGCTTGATTTGCGCTTCAGTCAAATTGGACTGACCGACCAACGCTGTCGCCTGATCAGCAATACATTTAGGTTGATTCATATGCAATAATTCCCACTCCTCGACCACCTGACCATTCTTTAAATGGCAATATCCCACCTGATCATTGCTTTCAGTACGAATTTCAAGCTTGCCACCCTGATTGACACAATAAGCGCTTGCAGGATTCGCTGAACCTATTTTAGGAGCTTCCGTCTCAGATTGCGGCGTGGTGGTACATGCGCTTAGAGCGACAGCCAGCAAACCGAACAGCATTGTTTTTTTCATGAGAGCCTATTCTTCTTCAATAATTCTTCACCAATTTAGCATATTTCCTTGTCCTTGCCAGACACAAGTCTGTGTACATTTTTAACCGTACTTTTTCATTAAAGAATAGAAATAGGACCTTTGTGAATTAACGACTTCAACGCTATAAATTCTCTCAATGAACAAGATAAACAGAAGAGAAGAACCTCTCCAAAATACGAAAATCCCAGACGAATCGCCTGAACTAAGTGATTATGCATTTCAATAGCATTGCATTGTCATTACACAAATCAAATATGACTTCATTTTTAGATTTGTGATCTGTGCTGGATTGATTTAATATTTGATTGAATTTTAAACTTTCTATTGGCATGACAAACGACCCTCAACTCTCCCTCAAGGAATATCTTGCTACGGTTCAGGAAGTAGTCAAACTCACTTTCGATACACCAGTATGGGTCAAAGCCGAGATTCGTAATCTAAGCATTAAAGCCGGCCATTATTATCTGGAGCTGGCAGAAAAAGAAGCAGATAGCGATCAGGTGATTGCCAGTTGCCGAGCGACCATCTGGAAATTTAGTGCCCAGAAAATTGTCACGCAGTTTGAACGTGAAAGCGGAATTGAGTTAAGTCGCGATCTGAAAGTGCTGATTAAAGTCAAAGCCAATTTCGATCCGCAATATGGCTTTTCTTTAAATATTGTCGAGATTGATTCGGGCTATACCCTTGGGGATATTGCCCGGCGTTATCAGCAGATTGTTGAGCGGTTGGCGACTGAAGGACTGATTCAGCGCAATAGAAACTTGCCCAGCCCTTTTGACCTGAACCGGATTCTGGTGATTGCTCCCGAAAATGCAGCAGGCCTGGGAGATTTTAAAAAAGATGCCGATGCACTGCAGCGTGCGCAAGTGTGTGAGTTTATCTATTACAGTGCGACTTTTCAGGGAAATACTGCCCCGCAAAGTATTATGTACAGTCTGGCACAAGCACTTAAACAATGGGCACAGACTTATAGTACAGCACCGGATCTGATTGTGATTATACGAGGTGGTGGCGCAGTCAATGATCTGGCTTATTTGAATGATTATGATCTGGCTGCACTGCTTTGCAAGCGTTCGGTGCCGGTCTGGGTCGGCATCGGACATGAAAAAGACCGCACCATTCTGGATGAGATTGCGCATCGCTCCTTTGATACTCCGAGTAAAGTCATTGCAGGAATCCGCAATCATATCTTTGAACTAACCCAGGATGTCCTGAATTATCTACAGCGCATTCAGCGTTTATCTCAGCAACAGATTCAGGCTTATCAAAATCAGAATGATCAATTTTTGAAACTGATTCAAAGTCTGGCCAATAACCAGATTATGGATGCGCTGCAACGTCTGCAACAGATCAAGGCCAATACTGCCAGTCTGGCCCAACAGCATACCCTGCTCATCAATCAACAGCTCGATGCCCTGATGCGGGAAACGCTACTACAAAATCCTAAACATGTTTTATCCAAGGGTTATGCCATCGTGCGCCAGCAAGAACATATGGTTGCCTCTATTCAACAGATTCAGTCCAGCGATCTGGTTGAAGTCGAATTACATGACGGCATTTTTTCAGCACAACTTATACAGGTACTTCCTCATGAATCATGATACTTTGAGCTTCCAACAAGGCTATGACATCTTGAAAAAGAATGCGGAACTGCTCGAATCTCAGCAAGAACCGGATATTGATAACTTGATGAAAATCGTGGAAGAATCCATGACTGCCTATAAAGCTTGCAAGGCCCGGGTTGAAGCGGTTCAAACTGCTTTAAATGAGACGTTTAACGATTAATTGCACCCCATTTTAAATATCTTATTAGGCTATTTTGCTAGATTGAATTGACATAAAAGCTCTCATTAATGAGGGCTTTTTTATTAAGTGAAAAAAAATCATTTCAATGAATAATTAAATTTTCTAGATGGGGTTTTTGATAAATCCGCTCAATTCCATATGGGAAAAATTGTATTTTCATTCTCATCCACCAGACGATAAAAAAGCCCAATATTAAATTGGGCTTTTTATTACTCTTCAACTTCTATCGGATCACCGTCTTCAGGGCGAATATGACGCGTCCCATCATCCGCAGGATCAACACTAGAACCATCTTTGGTAATAGCATTGTACATTTCATCCTCTTTCTTATCATCGATAAATTCTTCATCTTCGAAATCTTGAGGTTCACTATCGTTGTCGAAGTTTAAAGGCTTTTCTTCATCTATCATGGCGATCCATCACTTATTTAACTAATAAAATATCATGCTCAAATATTTGAAAGATTCATTCAATAGTCAACGATGATCATTTGTGTAACTGAATAAACACAATAGTCATTGGAACATTATTTTCTACCGACAAAAAAAAATGCCTCCTTAGGGAAGGAGGCTGAAATTGGAAAGAAACTACAGCGATAGAATCTATTCATGCATTATATATAAACTTATAATTTATACATTAGCATAATATTACATTAATTTTTCAATTAAAAAGCCCACTTACTTTTTCAAATAAACGGGCTAGTGCTGTAGTCATTTTCTTCATATTATTTGCGTTTTCTTGTTTTCGCAAAACGAATATAGCACTGTGAATTTACCAATAAAGTATAGAGAGTATTAATAAACTGTTTTCTTACATTTGCTTTAAGTTACTTTTCGTTCAATAAGCTATACATATTAAAAAAGCCCATCTTTCGATAGGTCTTCCCCTTTTCACTTTTGCGCTGATTCAGGTATGTTGTCAAAGTGAGCAACGACTAGAGAATAAGCAAGCTATTGATAAAAATATATAAATACACCATTAACATATAAAAAAAATTATAGTTTTATAAAAAATAACTATACTTGTTGAAGTAATTGGCGATTTTAGCTTTCAACGACACTTTATAGCTGACTTAATTTACTAGACATATAAGTTAAAAATAACGTCTTATCCTGAAAATCAGGCATTTCAAACACCCAAAAAATGTAATTTTTAGATCTCAATTTAAGTTTTACATTCACGGCCTTTACTTGAATTATTACATCCTCATGCTGCATTTCTGCGAATAATTCTAAAATCAGCGCAAAGAATCTCAGTTTGTTGACTGTGTTGTATTTTGTTGGTTTATATATTCTCAAGGCTTCAGAATATATAAGCTCGCACCATTCATTTCCATCTTCATCATCCATTAGCTCTCATTTAATTATTTAAAATAGATCACGAGGTAGGTTTATAACATGGTGGCTATAATTAAACTGCTTTTAATCTGAATATTAGAATTATAAATTTTTAGAAAATAAAAAAGCCCATCTTCCGATGAGCCTTTTTGGAAAATATATCATGAAGAACTAAGCTGCAAATTCTTGCAGTACAAATCGTTTTACACTTTCATCAAAGTCAGGTTTTGAAAGAGCAAGCTTGCCATTTTTCATAGTTTTATAACAATAACTCGCTGCTACTCCCATACCAACCAAAGTCAACAACTTCATTGCTCACCTCTTTACTGGGAAGATTTGAATATAAAGTTATCATTCAAATTTGTAGTTTTCCAACTCAGTTTCGATTGTTTTCTGTACTACATGTTAATGAATGTATGAATAATAAATGAAAACCTGCCGCATGCTGAGTTTGCTTAAAGTCCTTCAACTAGTGGTTAATTTGCGTATCTATCCAGTTAAGGAAATTTTCCTTATTACTGAATTCTGGCATAGACCCTAAATTTATAGTCTCTTTAGCCCCAAATTTTCCAGCGACAGTATTCGGTGCTTGAACTCTGAAATCCAGAGGATCACTTTCATGTAGAGTTCTAAAATATTCTACCGCTTTATCAAATTCACTTTTATCCTTAAAACCTGGTCGTTCCTTTAAAAAGTCATAAACTTGTTCTAGAGCTGATAGATAATTATTTTTAGGCATTCTGTTTTCTCTAAAATGATGAGTTTTATGATGAAGACCTATTTTGAATGAATAATGATAAGAATATTCCCTTATTTCTTAGAGTTTATGTAAATCATGATGATTTGAGAGTTAAATCCAAATTCTGGAATAACCTGATAAAAAAATGAGCGTAAACATACACTCATTTTTACTACATTTTCTAGTGCATGCTTAACTGACTGGCATTGCTTTAAAATAAGGCCTTTTTTTTGAACTAAGTGCAAATGCCGGCTGCTCTATCAGCAAAGATTAGATGCACTTTAAATGCGCCAGTTTAAGGTTCAAGCCTAATTAACGCTATGAATATCAAGTTCATCATTGGTGGTCAATACAACAGAAGCCAAAATTGGGATGCCCAAAATGAAAGGTACAGCGAAAATCCATAGAACTACGGTTACGTCCGGTTTAAAGAAAAATTGAATGGCTAATGCAGTCAAAATAAGTACAGAAAATAGAATCGCAGCAAAACGGATGATAAATTTAGTCGACATGCGAAGATACTCTTATGCGTGAAATCGTATTTTCAATATACACCTATTTTTATTATGGGTTTATTGATTTTCAGTCTGTTATTGCATGTTTTAATTGATTTTCTATATGTGATAACTGAATTATACGACGAGCAGTTTTCTTCACCCTGAAGTCTCATCCTAAATTCTTTCTCTACTCGTAACTCTATTGTCATATATGTATAGAGATTGAATTTAGAGATCAATGCTTCTGCTGACTATGACATCAATCTACTTTATAGCTAATAAAATCTTTGTCCTGTGTCTCCCAATAAAAGAGCCCTAAAATTTTAGGGCTTTTTTATTGCTTAAATTAGAAGCGCCAATTATAGAACAAGTCAATCGCACGTTCTAAAGACTGACTCGCTTCCAGATACAGACGCTGATTTACCTGATAACGTAAAGTGAGCTTATTCACGGGTGTAAATACCCCGACCCCATAGCGCAGATACAAATCAGGCGTAATATAACCAGTCACAGAAACTTGCGTATCATCTCCTGTTCCTTGGGCATCCAAAGCCAACCCACTTAAGCCAAAACTACGCCCAATCTGGTTGGTCAGCGCACGGGTGCCACCCAGGCCCAGACTGATACCCGCAGCAGCGATGGTATTATTCACATCGGATCTGAAGCCTTCAGTCTGGCTTAAACCCGATGTACCTTCATTGACACGACCGGTAATCAAGGCATTCAACGCTTCCTGCTCTGACAAGCCCGCATCATTATAAATCTGAATACTTGGGCTCGATGCAGTACCTGTTACACGTACCCCGACTGTACTTCCCTGAACCGATTTATTGGCATCAATGTCCAGCGTCGGATTGGTCAGTTCGCCATTAAAACGCGCAATCGCACGATTCAAATCCAGACTTTGACCATAGGCTTCGATTTTCACCCGCTGTGACACCCCGATTGCACCATTGGCACGCATCGCGGTTTCCAGACCTCGCTGTGACAGATTGACTCGACCCAATAGAGGAATACGACTGTCAAAGCCCTGGAAAATGACCTGATTACCCAAAGAAACAGCCACATCTGCCCGGATATCCCAAGGACGTGCCGATTTCAGGATCGCCAGCTGATCATCACCTTCACGCACGACCCGTACATCTGAAGATAGACCCACCACCGGTTCGGAGGCTTCAGGCATTGAAATCAGCGCACGTGGTACATCGACTGTACCACTCAGACTCAGCTTTTTATTCAATGGATACATATCCAGACTCAAATCTGGTGTAACCACGGCGGTAATCAACGGCGCCTGACGAATCAGCAAATTGTCACCTTGCAGTTTGAGTTGCACCCGTGGATCGCCTTTCCAGTCCACCGATCCAGTGACTTTACCCGCACCGCGACCACTGTTAAATGCGCCATTAATACTGGCAGTATTCTGGCGTATGGATGAATACAGTTGTACATTGGTCAGATTAACCGGCAAGGAAATCATGCTGATCGACGCATCTTTGACTCGGACTTCACCCTCAAGTAAAGGATCGCTTAAAGTCCCACTAATTTTACCGGCATAAGATAAAGTCCCGTCCAGATTACGGATATCCTGAACAAATGGCTTAAAGACCTTGAGTTGCACCTGGTTAAAGGCAATTTCGCCACGCATTGGTTTAGTGTCGCGATATGGATCAATAATGACATTGGCATATCCCGTTCCGATATCCGGTGTTTTGACATCCAGACGAAGCTGCAAACCATCTGCCACGCTTTTTGCCACCAGCCCGACTTCATCATATTTAAGTGTAGAACCTAAATAATCCGGATCTTCAGAAGATAGACCCACCACACCATCACGAGTCACCAGACGCGCATCAATTTTAGGTTTGCCACCTTGTGCCCAGGCAGCCTTGGCATAACCATTGACTTTACCTGTCAATGCCAATCCATCCGGCAGGAAGGCACTGAAGTCTTCCAGATCAAGGTTTTGAGTAATAAAAGAGGCACTACCACGGGTTTTGTTGACCCGAATCGGCTGATCAAAACACAACTGGCTTTGCTGACTCATCCAGCAATGGGCACCAACAAACAGATCCGATTGAGCACTGTTATAAATCACTGCTGCATTTTGACGCTGCACCAGACGGGCACGTAAAGAGTCGAAATCACCTTTTTGAATCTGACCCAGCCAGTTATTTTGGACATTAAAGCCACCGGCGAGCTGCACAAAGAATTTTGACAAGCGGTTTTCTGCCTGTACTTTGAGAATGTGTGCAGCACGGGTACCGGCCAGTGATATCTCACCGCGTACAATCTCGCGTGAACCGCTACGCAGGCGATCCATTGTCGCGGTCAATAAAGTTGGTGTGCTTTGCGATGTTGGCAACTGTCCGCGAACACGAACTTTCTGCACGCTAAACAGGTTTTTAAAGGCAAAATTGTCGATAGATAGGTTAGCCGAAGCCTGTAAACGTGGCTGCGCCTGCATATTGATATAGCCTTGCGCACGACCTCTTAAGTCGGGATACAATTCAAACAGGGCCGGCGCATTGACTTTCAGTTGGAGATTTTGTGCATTACCGGTCGCCTGAATCTGGTTGCTGGCATATGACAGGAATAGGTTATTTGCTTCAAACTGCTGTGGTACAAAACCGCGCTGGTTTGAATTGATGATGACCGATAAATTACCTGTACCACGTACCGGTTTATTATTCAGCATACCGGCCAGATTTAAGCGTTGAATCTGAATGCGTTTTAGGGCATCTGACCAAACGCCCTGGGTTTGCACATTGCCTGACAATTCGCCTTTCAGTTTGGCATTAAAATATTGCGGCTTAAAGCGGATTAAGGACGCATTGATATCCCAGCCAATGCCATTCGCCAGATTGACCAGACCACTGGCATTAATCTTGCCAGCCACACCATCATGACGGAATTCATTTATCTTCAACATTTCCGGGGTGCCTGAAACGCGCAGTTTCAGCATACCCTGACTGGCTTTAAGCTGGCTGGCATTTAAAGCACCATCATAATTGACCGCGTAACCTTTAAATCCGCCACCCGCTTTTTCATTATGGAATAACAAGGCAATGGTACTGTTACCGGTCAAACGCACGGTTTCATTTTGCTCCGCCAGTCGTCCGGTCAGGTCGACACTGTTCAGTTTAATAATCTGCTGATTCGGTTGCGCATAACCATTGGCTTTAACCTGGCCATTCAAACGATCTACCGGTGAAGCTGCGGCAATACTTTGGGTATTCAAATTTTTGGCATTTAATACCGCGGTCCATTTTAACTGACGTTTTTCCTGTGGTAGTTCAATCCGTGCATTGCCGCTTAAGCTGCCTGCCTGTGCATTGGCGCTGTAATTAAAGCTCGGGACATTCAGGATATTTTTGTTCAGATTGAGCTTAGCCTGATACATGCCTGCAGGTAGAAGACCTTCTTCATGCTGCTCGACTTTAGTGGCCACATGAATATTCTGCTGACCTTCGACCAATGCCAATTTGACATCGCCAGACTGACTGCTGAGCCAGCCCACATAAGGTACGGCGCGATCAATATTTTTCCAGGCAACATCTAACAGCATCGGCTGCGCTTTATTGCCTTTGACCGGGTTTTGATCCAGCTTCAGATTCCAGCTTTCATAACGGTCAAAATCAACCAATCCAGTAAGGTGCAGGCCATTTTCCAGATTACCCGCAGAAGCAATATTGGCATCCAGACTTGGTGGCAAGAAATCTTGTACGACTTGCGGAATGCGCTCATGTTTAGGATCAATCCCGTTCAAACGCCCAGCCAGATCCCAGCTGACCCGGTCTTTCCAGCCCACTGTCCCGGCAAGGCTGACTGCGCCTTTCATCAACTGACCATTCAGATCGGTAATATTCAGCTGATTGACCAGATCGGTATACATCACCGCACTATACTGACCTTGCGGAATATTTCCCCCAATCAGGTCAGTCTGGACGTTCAGGTCCAGACGCTTGATATCACCATTGAACTCGGCAATACCGTCTTTGGTAAACAATTTCTGTTCGGCTAGAATAGGCCAGTGATAATCCTTGAACTTTAACTCGCCGCGCATCGGTACCTGAGGACGCATAGGATGTACGATAACCCAACCCGTTAATAAATCAGGCGTATTGGTCGCTACACCAGCTTGGATGGTGTCCAGCGTTCCACGTGCCCTCACCTGAATATCATGAATATTCAGGCTGTCTCTTAAAGAAGGCAGATTGACGATGCCCGTGGCATCTAGAGGGTATTTGCCTTCAAACTGCATTTTACCAGTGGCTTCACGGACTGACAGATAGCCCATGTCCATACGGGAATCTTCAAAATTTAATTCGGTACCAGACCAGAGTGCCTCATTTAGTTCAATATTATAGAAATCGACTGCATTGGTCTGGGTTTTAATCACCAGATGATCGAGTAATAGATGATCAACGCGCAAGATAAAAGGCAAACGGATAGCATTAAACTTGAACGGTTCGCCCGTTGAAGGTTGCTTGTTAATAATTTGCAGATTGAGGACATCGGCTTCAGTCAGATGAATTTCTTTTTTGACAATCGCGCGCCAACCCAGTTTTACATCAGCACGATCAATTTTGACATCGACCGGTTTCAGACTGACCAGCACATTTTTAAGAATAATTCCGCGCCATAAATTGCCGCCTTCATATTCATATTGAATAATTTGCTGGCGTTCCAGCACCTGATCCAGCAGAAATTTACTGCCCTGATTGGTCGAAAACAGTAGAGCCAACACAGACAGCAGAAAAATCAGCGAAAAAAGCACCGACAATAGGATGCTTCTGAATATACGGCGCTTTTTCGGCACAACGCTATCTTGTGGTTCTTGTTCTGGCTGTGGTTGGTTCTCGACCATGATCTACCCAAATAACTATTTTTTAAAATGATGTTTTATAACTGTGATCCAATAAAGAAATGTAAACGAATCGGATAATTGTCATCAGACAGTCCAGTCGCAACATCTATACGTATTGGCCCAATCGGTGAAGCCCAACGCACACCCACACCCGCGCCATATTCGGTCGGATTACTGAATTCTTTATTATAGGCATTTCCGGCATCTGCAAAGACCGCAGCACGCCAGCCTTCCTTAAACTGATAATTATATTCTAATGAAGCCACGCCCAAGGCCTGACCACCTACTTTAAAACCGTCAATTTCCGGAGAAAGGCTCTTATAATCAAAACCGCGGATACTCTGGTCACCCCCGGTAAAATATCTCAGGTTATACGGCACTTTGGCAAAATCTTCAGTAAAGATATAGCCTGCATCGGCACGACCCACAAACTGATGGTCTGCATTTTCACCCAATGAATAGATAAACCGCCAACCTGCATTCACAATGGCCATATCGGCATCAGAGAGTAAAGCCTCACTGCCCAGTTCAATCTTATAGGTCTGCTTAAAACCTTTGGTTGGGTTGACCCGACGATCGCTCTCGGTACGTGAAACTTCATAACCGACTAATAGCGATTGCTGCTCATCTTCGGTATTAAAGCGAAAAGCTTCTGGAATCT
>Ga0181468_100034_pt1 | contig 18608 bp, 25 predicted proteins | sample InSIn1SAF170_2_FD_119080 | JGI IMG/M metagenome (GOLD analysis project Ga0181468, IMG submission 119080) | Clean room microbial communities from NASA Spacecraft Assembly Facility at Jet Propulsion Laboratory, Pasadena, California, USA -... ... | reverse complement strand
CGCACGTTCGGGCTACTGCGTCTTAATCCGTCCTTTTCAATACTCCTCGCTACGAAATGCCTCCTATGTGTCTTGCGCCGCCGGTTAGGGTCAGGCGAAAAGGGCTCTTCGCGTCGATGCTGCGCCGACTGCTGACCGTCCGCTTTCGTCAATCTAGCAAACCCGAGAGGCAGACTGCCTGATAGAAAAGGCAGAACTATGTGCCACAGAACAATGGGCGGGGGGTCAGGCGAGGAAGCGCGAAGCGCGCCCCTCTCCTGAACCCTTGCCTCCCGGCGAGGGCAGGGGGGGAACCGCCGCAATGGGAAAATCCAGCGGACAAGGGGGTGGTGCGGCCCGCAGCGCGAAGCGCGAGGACACGGCCCCGCAGGACGTGCAGCATTTTCATGTTGCGGTGGGGGACCAGTGGTCCCCAAACGGACAGGCGCGCAGCGCCTGGCCCAACAAGGGCAGGGGGCGTTTGGCTTGTCCAAATCCCCCCTGCGTCTCGATCGCCGCGCCTCGCGCGGGGATCTCGCTATTCTGAAAGAGGCCGCGGTGGGTCTGTGCCGCAGCTGCCGCAAGCCGCACCCGGTTGCCCACAGGCCCTTTTATGTTGCCCCTGGGACGTGACCGTCACCGGAACGTCTCCCCGGGCAGCCTGCGATGTGGGATGCTCGGGTGGGGATTGGACCGTCAGGCCCTGGGTTTTTCAGAGCCGCGAGCAAGTAAGGTCGGTCCCCTTCAACGGTTTTTGGGCCTGAACAGATAAGAGGGAGTCTTCGATGTCCCGGATAAAAGGAAAGGCGACGACCAATCAGACATCATCGGAAACGGTGGTCGTTGGCGTCGATGTCAGCAAAAAATGGCTCGACGTTTTTTTGCATCCCATAGGTGAACGTGTCCGTGTTGCGAACGACGCCACAGGCATTGGCAAGCTTTTGTCGTGCTGCTTGACCAACTCCGCCAAGCTGGTGGTGATGGAAGCGACAGGCCGGTATCACCGGACGGCACACACCGCTTTGCACGAGGCGGGTATCAAGGTCGCAATCATCAACCCTTATCGGACCAGGCGGTTCGCGGATGTCCTTGGTCGCCTTGCCAAGACGGACGAGATTGATGCCGAAGTCTTGGCCCGGTTCGCGACCATCATGAAGCCTGCGCCTACCGAACCATCGACAGCAACGATGACGAGGATCAAAGAGATTGTCGTTGCCCGACGCCAAGTTATCAACGAGCGCCTCGTGCTGGAGAACCAATGCGAGGAGGCAACGTCAGACATCGTGAAAGACCTTGCAGCCGAGCGGATCGCCCTCTGCCGACGACATTGCGACGTTCTTGATGCCGAATTGCAGGCGGTTATGAAGTCAGACCCGCAGATCGCGGGGCAATACGCAATCCTGACGTCAATCCCCGGGATTGGACCGACAACAGCGGCGACACTTCTGGCGGAGATGAAAGAGCTGGGCAGCGCCAATGCAGGCGAGGTCGCGGCACTTGCTGGATTGGCGCCAATGAACCGGGACTCGGGGATGATGAGGGGCCGAAAGACGATCCGCGGCGGGCGGGTCATGGCCCGGAACACCCTCTACATGGCGAGCGTCAGCGCAGTCCGGTGGAACTGTGATCTCAAGGCGTTCTACGAACGTCTGCGAAAGGCAGGCAAGCCGTTCAAGGTTGCGATCACGGCTGTCATGCGAAAACTTCTGATCCTTGCGAACACCCTGCTGAAGGACGGCAGGGCATGGTCAGCGACCCCGCCCTGAACTGGCCTTCGGCTGCGCAGTGCCCGGCGGCAGCTATGCGGACGAAGGGGCCGTTCAGAGGTCTGAATTCAACGGCCTCTTCAGATACCGACCTTTCGCTGATTTCTTAAGAATCTAGACAGTAAGTATGGCTCGGGTCTGCGAAGCCGCGGCCAAGCCTCCCCCATCGTTGACAGCATTGTGATCGGCGACGGTTTGCTTCATATCAGCGGTTGCTGATACCTTATTCCTTCCAAGCATTGATGGCAGGCTATGAGTTCGAAGGATAACCAAGAACAGCGGCGCCGGAGCGGACGGCCGCTCATGATTTTGCCTATTCTTCTGTTTGGGTTGCTGGGCGTAGTCTTCTACTGGGGCCTCTGGAACAACGACGACCGGTTGCCCTCGACGCTGATCGGAAGACCAATCCCGGAATTCGCGCTCCCGCCCATCGAAGGGCGGCAGGACGGCCTAGCCTCGGCGAACCTGCTAGACCAGGTTTCTCTCGTCAACGTCTGGGCGTCGTGGTGCGTCCCCTGCCGCACGGAGAACCCGCTTCTCGTCGATCTTGCCGAAGCGGGCACCGTTCCGATCTACGGTATCAACTACAAGGACAATGCCGAGGAGGCGCTGGGTTTCCTCGAAGAGCTCGGCGATCCCTTCACCCGCATCGGCGCGGACCGATCAGGCCGCGTTGCGATAGACTGGGGCGTCTATGGAGTGCCGGAAACATACATAATCGACGCCGAGGGGCGCATTGCATACAAGCATGTCGGCCCCTTTGATCAGGCCTCGCTTGAGGAGGACATTCTGCCGGTCGTGCGCCGGTTGCAGGCTGAGAGCGACCCGTGAGGCGACGTGACGTCCTTGCCGGAGTCTTGGCGCTTGCGGCAAGCCCTGCCTCCGCCCGACCACCGATCCCTAATCACGGGACTCCGCGTGATCTCCTGTCGCCGCCTTTCGTGGATGGAGATGGACGGAATCTGACGCTGGCGGACTTCGAGGGACGTGTCGTGCTTCTGAACATTTGGGCGACCTGGTGCCCGCCTTGTCGCGAGGAGATGCCGACGCTCGACGCGCTGCAAGCGCGCCTCGGCGGATCGGATTTTCATGTTCTGCCGCTGTCGATCGATCGGGCCGGTCTCGAACCTGTGCGCCGCTTCTACCGAGAGACCGGCATTCGCAACCTCGATCTCTATATCGCGGAGGATACGCGCGCGATGCTGGCCTTGGCCGTGGTGGGCCTGCCGACAACGATTCTGATCGACCGCATTGGGCGCGAGCGCGGGCGCCTCGCAGGCCCGGCCGAATGGAACAGCCCCGAAGCCGTTGCGCAGATAAGCGCTCTTATTGACGAACGTAAGCAATAGGACATGGAAAAGCACGACGACCGCGCCAGCCGTTCCGCTCCGTGCGCACACGTGGTGGCGGTCTACCGATCAGTTTGGAGATGTGGATTTGATTGAACTTTCCGCTCTTGGACTAATGGCGGCATTGCTGGCCGGTGCCGTTTCCTTTCTGTCGCCCTGCGTGCTGCCGCTCGTGCCCGGCTACGTATCCTACGTTGCCGGACGTACGGTCACCGGCAGTGCAGCGCCTTCGAAGGGGCGGGCCGTCTGGCTCAGCTTCTGTTTCGTCCTTGGCTTCTCCACGATATTTATCGCGCTTGGGGCCTCTGCCACCGCGCTCGGTCAGGCGCTGCTGCAGTGGCGCTACGAACTCAACCTCGTCGGCGGCGCGATCGTGATCCTGTTCGGTCTGTTCATGATCGGGGCAGCGCGCCTGTCGGCCATGGAGCGCGACCTGCGTTTTCATCTCGACCTGCCGGGCGGGCAACCGGTCGCCTCCTACGTGCTCGGACTCGCCTTCGGTTTCGGCTGGACACCGTGCATCGGGCCGATCCTCGGCGCCATCCTAACCGCCAGCGCGACAAGCGCGACGATTGGCGAGGGCGTCGCATTGCTTGCCTTCTACTCGGCCGGCCTTGGGATCCCGTTTCTGGTCGTCGCGGGGTTCACCGACAGTATTGCCGGGAGGCTGCGCGGCATCGGTCGTTGGGGTCGCCGCCTGCATCAGGCTGCGGGCGGCGTCATGATCCTGATGGGTTTGGCGATGATGACCGGGCGGTTGAGCGCACTGGCCTACTGGCTGCTGGACACCTTCCCTGTCCTTGCGCGGATCGGGTGAACAGATGCGACTGTACGAGAAACATATCCTCCCTCGGCTGACGCATCTGGCGATGGGCCAGGATCAACTTCTTCCCTACCGGCGCCGCGCCGCCTCCGGGCTGCATGGACGTGTGCTGGAGATCGGGATCGGCTCGGGCCTGAACCTTGCGCTCTACCCCGAGGCCGTGCGTCAGATCATCGGTGTTGACCCGTCGCCCGAACTCCTCTCTCGGGCCGCGCAAACCTCCCATGACATAAACATCCGCTTCCGATGACGGTGGGCCTCGCCATCGAGCCCCTGGATGCCCTTTTCGCCGAGCAGGGTTCTCTGGATACGCTTCGGCATCGAGCCTGCGCGCACGAGCCCATCCTCGGAATAGAAGACCTCCGCAGCTGCGGCACCAGTCATGCAGATCGTCTTTTGAAAGAGGATGCGGGTCTCGAACAGGTCGCCCTCAAGATCGCGGCATGTGTCCGGAATGAACTCATATGGGTTGCGCAGCAGGGCAAGCGTGCTGTCGATGCCCTTTGCGGATGGAATGCTGGACATCGATTATTTCCCCGTAACGTTTTCTTCTCGGTGGTTACGTTCGGGCTTGTTCTGCGCCGAGCGGAAGCTGTCCCAGAACAGCAGGGCCGCACCGCAGAAAATCGCCACATCCGCAAGATTGAAGGACGGCCAGTGGTATGTTCCGTAATGGAAATCCAGAAAATCCGGGACGGCCTGATAACGCAGCCGGTCGAGGACATTGCCGAGCGCGCCGCCGATGATCAGACCGAGAGCGGCAGCCGTCAGCCTGTCCGGCGCGCGCCACAACCAGATCAGCAGCCATGCCACGATCACGCCAGCAAGCGCGATGAGACCCCACCAAGGCACGATCCCGCCCAGCATACCGAAGCTGACTCCGTCGTTCAGAACCCGCACGAGATTGAGAAAGGGTAGAACCTCGACGCCGCGCTCAAGCGCCGGTGTGTTCAGCGCAAGCGCCTTGGTACCCTGATCGAGGCCGAACGCCGCGATCGCGCAGAGCCCGCCCAGAACGCGGCTGTTCATGCCGCTGCCTTCAGATCGGCCCGCGCATCGCGGATGATTGCCCAAGACGAGTGCAGGAACAGTCCGGCGATGCCGAAGGCGACGATGAGGTCCGGCCAGGCGCTGCCCAGCCACGCCACGAGACCGGCGGCAACGACAACCGCCGCATTGCCGAAGGCGTCGTTGCGCGAGAATAGCCAGACGGCCCGCATGTTCGCGTCGCCCTTGCGGAACCGCAGCAGCGGCAGAACGGAGATGACGTTGACGACAAGGGCGATCATGCCAAGCAGGCCCATTAGACCTGCATCCGGCGTCGTCCGTTCGAAGACTCGCACGATGGTCGTGCCGAGGACGCCAAGGCCGAGCAGGCCGAGGAAGATGCCTTGGATCAAGGCCGACCGTGCCCGCCAGGCGAGGCTCCAGCCGATGGCCAGCAGGCCAAGGAAGGTGATCGCGCCGTCGCCGATGAAATCGAGCGCATCGGCCTTCACGGCCTGCGATCCGGAAATGAAACCGCCGATCATTTCGAGGACCCCGTATCCCACGTTCAGGATCACGACGATCCAGAGGGCACGGCGGTAGGCCGGGTCCTGATGGGCGGGATTCGGCGGAATGTCTTCATCGCCCTCGATCCGGTCGAAGCCATAGCCTGTCACCGCGACTGCCTTTTCGATGTCCGGCAGGCGCACTTCGGGTGCAGTCAGTGTCATGATGTGCGTCGCGGCCGACACTTTCACATCGCCGGGCGCGACCCCGGCTGCCTGTGCCGCCCGCTCGATCTGCGCGGCATCCTTCGCGCAGTCCATACCGGAAACCCGGTAACGGACGGGCGGAACATCTGCCGTCGGTCCGGCACTTTCGGTGTTGGCCATGGTCGCGCTATTCCTGCTAGAATGAATTGAAGGACAACGTATCAGCGAGGAGTGATATGGCCCAAATCGTCGATGACCGCAAGAGCGCGACCATCGAGCGACGGGCGAAGCTGTTCCGCGGCTTCGCGGACCCGAGCCGCCTGGCCATCCTCGGTGCACTTTGCAACGAGCCATTGGCCGTTCACGAGATCGTCGAGCGGACCGAACTATCGCAACCCAACGTCTCCAACCATCTGAGGTGCCTGCTGGACTGCGGGCTTGTCGCCAGCGACCGCGAAGGGCGCTTCATCCGTTACCGTATCAGCAACCCGCGCATCACGGTCCTTCTGAACGATGTGGACGCACTTCTCGACGTGGTCGCAAAGGGTGTTGAGGCGTGTGACAATTATCGTGAGGCGTGAGTCAGAACGGACGGCCGGTCGACTCGGCGCAGATCGGTTGGAAAGATGTTGTCCGTGTGCAGGGTCCGACCGGAATCCTGCTGAGGTTCGACAAGCTGGCTTCGGAAGAGACACCATTCATGTATCACTGCCACATCCTCGAACACGAGGATGCGGGCATGATGGGGCAGTTTACGGTCACATAACAGGACCCCACCCGCTCGACACCGGGCGTCGTCAAGAGCTTACGTCTTCTTGCGGCGTTCTATCAGGTGCCGGTGTCGCCTTGTTGAAACGCATTGCGGAGTATGTCTAGACCCGAACGGAGAACACCTCGCTAAGCTGCGGGTCCGCCGAAGCGGCCGTCCAGTCGCTCGGCAGCATTCGTCAAAAAGGGCTCAAAGCCGTCGCTCATCGCGGCCGGGATGAACGACCGGTCTCGATCCACGGCACCACCTACCTGCGCCCAAGATAGCAGTGGAGGGGCATCTCGCCCCTCAACACCGCCTGATCGGACCTCCGATACTCGGAGGTCTCCGGTCCGATCAGGCTCATTGCGCGATTTCTGACCTTGCACTTCAAGACAGATGCTTGCTCGATCCTTGACGTCTCGCGCGGGCCTGCTGCGGTCCCGCGCCTTCACTCCCAAGGTCGTTCCCGGCGCGCGACTGGACAACCGGGTGCGCCTTGCGTCAGCGGTCCCGCCCGACAGGGACGAGATGGGCGGGGCAGGGCGCCCAGGACCGGTGTGCGGGGGGGATGGCTCGGGACGAGACATTCAACCGTGCAGCGCAGCCGGGCGCATCGCCCTGACCAGCTCGGGTGGAGGCCGGTACAGCCGGCCGGAACCGGGGGCGCGGCCCGAAGGGGACGCCCAGATCAGTTAGTCTTTCATTGTGAGTGGATAAGCTTCAAAGCCAGCCGCAAGATCAACATCGACGACATCCAGCACAAGGTTGCCGTTCAAACCGACCCTGTTCCAGAGGTTAATGAACTTCAGGCTAAAGGGGCCCTTGTCGTTGTCGATGCAGCGCGTTTCCTCTAGGTCTTTCACGCGGACTATCGTGGGCAGATAGCGGATATTGCTAGATTTTTACTAGCAGTTAGCGCGAGGGTGACATGCTCTCGGCAGCCGGCGAAACGCAACCCCCGCGAGGGCGGTTGCCGCAGTCGCGTTCTTATCCTAGACCATTTGTACGGCGTCATCAAAAGGATCGCCGCAATGCCCCTCACGCCCGAACAGCGGGCCGAGATTGAAAGGAACTATATTGACTGAAGACCAGATGATGCTGCTGCTGACAGCGGTACATTTGCTCGTTGCCTTCCTCACTTTCGTAAAGAGCAACTAGCCTGGTCGAGAACTGGACGACCCCGCAGTGCTACTAACACTACGGGGCCAAACCCAAACAGGGCTGTCTTTGGTGAAGACCTGTCCAGTTAACTCGACCCATGAAAAAATGGAAGCCCCTGGTAGTTGCCGGGGGCTTCGGCAGACGCTTGGAAATGCCCAACGTCAAAGGTGCTGGATAGCAGGAACAATTTTGAGAAAAGCTGCTCTTTCAGCAAAAAATACCCCGGCTGCATTACAGCCGGGGTATCTAATTTTCGCTTTCGCTGACGCTGCCTTACCGTATGTAGCTCATTGCAGCAGACATGCGCGCCAGGCCAACCACCTCGTATGTCCCTGTAGCAGGGTTCAGTGCGAATAGGCCGTTGCCCCGCAGCTCGACGATCATCACACCCTCGCGGTTAGCCAGCCGGTCAAAGTCCTCCAGCATCCCTACCAGCATCTCACGAGTGATTTCCGCTTTGGCGTCCTGACCCATTTCACGCGTCGATAGCATCTCAAATATCTCCAGATAAAATTTGCACTCTACTCAATAAGGTGCAGTTCAAATACGATATTTTTCGGGAAAAGTTGCAGCAAAACCTGACACTTTACCAACGGTGCTGACATATGCGCCTCCTTGCCTGCTGCGCCGCCAGGCGCAGCTCCGCCCGAAGGGCCGGGCCTGGTGGTGGGGGCCGGCGCAGACGGCCACCCCCGCCAGGTCATCAAGACGCCGCCCATTCCTGGCGTCCGCTTTGCTTTTCCTTGCCCTGTCACGACAAAAGGCGGCGATGGAAAAAAGGCCCCGCGCGAGGCGGGGCCAGTTGAACTTTCGTCGCAGAAGGATGGGCGGGGCCGCCCTCTACTGAACAGGAGCTGCGGCGGAAATGTCGGTTTGAGCGGTAGTAAAACAGGGGCGGGCGTTCTTGTGGATTGCAGCGGCGGTGAGCATCGCCTGCCGGTCTTCAATAAATGTTTATAGCTCGCTGCGCGGGTCTATTCAGGTATTGCCATCCCAATAAGTTGCATCTTAAGTTGGGCTATCCCTCCATACCTGTTGGATTGAAGGGGCGGCTATTCTCCCCGCCCCTTCAATTTTTCAGAAGCAGTCCGGGGTCCAAGCCTCGATGCGGGCCTTCTTCTCCGCGTCGATCTTCCATGCCTTCTGATACTCGGCATCGCTGAACAGACGCTCCATGCACCGCGCTTTTTCGGCCTTCTTCTGTACCTTGTGTGCCTTGAAGCCGTTCCCCTGCGGATCGCAGCCGGTCAGTTCCAGATGCAGCGTGTCCAGATAGTCGGCGCTGACGCGGCTGAAAAAGTTCTCGGCGGTGGGCGTCCAGACCTTGCGGATACCGGCCCCCGCATCGGCCTCGATCAGTCCGAAAAATTCCGCGCTACCCGCACCATAGGGCAGGGTCCGCGCCACCCCCTCGACCAGCGCCGCGTTGCGGGCCTTCTTGCCAGCGGCCACGAACGTGCGGAAGGCGGTTGCCAGATCGTCCACACGCAGTTCCGGGCGGCTCCATGCCTCATGTCCCGCAGGGGCATGGGTCAGGCGTTCGGAAAACTCTAGGCCATCCGGCTTGCTCGGGCAGTTGTTGGGGCGTCCCGGCGACAGGTCGAACACATGGGTGCTGACACCCGATGCCAGCGACATGCCGAAGGCCAGCAGGTCAAAGATCATTTCCGGCTTGTCCAGAAGCGCGGTCTGGATCGCGGCCAGCCGCACGGCCTTCATGTCCTCGACCAGCGCACCGGAATAGGGCGACTTGGGCGCGTCCTCGACGCTGGCCGCGCCGTGGCGCGTTGCGGCATGGCCGGTCAGAACCTGCGTCTCGATTGCCTCGGCGCGGTCATAGGGGCTGACAAGGGGGTTGGTTACGCAAAGCCGTCCATCGCTTCCTACATACACGAACACCCCGGCCACGGCGCGCTGCGCATCGGTGTAATCTCCGTCAAGGATTGCCACCAGTTCCGCCAGGTCGGCCTGCCCTGCCTCGTCCAGAACGTCGCCATTCGCCAGTTCGGCCAACTCGTCGTAACGCTCGGTCTGTTCCTCGGTCAGTTCGCCCTCGACGCGGTAAACGCGGTCCATCTTCTCGGTGGTGTCGTAGGGGATATAGCTGTCGGTCCAAACCTCTGCCCATTTCCAGACCGCCCCGGCCTTCGCCGCTTCCTCTTTCAGTTTCTCGATGAACAGGCGGTCCAGCAGGTCGGCATCGTGCAGCGCGGTCGTGTCGCTGAACAGGTCGCGGATCAACCGCCCGCCTGCGGCCTCGTAGGCGTCCAGCCCGACGAACAGGGCGCGGCGGTCGGTGCCGCTGATGGCGTCGGGCTGCAAGGCGCGCTTGATCTGGTGTTCCGACAGGTCGCGGCCCTTCACCTGGGCCAGAACCTGCAAGGTCAGGGCCTCGTCCTGGGACACGGTGAAGGCTTTTGCCATGCCAAGGCTGATCTGACCTGCCTTCAAGGCGTCCAGAACGGGGGCGGGAAGTGCTGCCAGCGCAAGGCGGCGGTAAACATGCGCCTCGGTCTTGCCGAAGCTGCGGGCGATGGTGGACACGTCTGCGCCTGCATCCTTCATCCGGCCATAGGCCCGGATTTCATCGGCGGGGGCCAGGTCCTCGCGGGCGGCGTTCTCGGCGCTGGCCCATGCCCGCGCGGTGGCCTCGTCGGGGGCGATGCGGACGGGAACGGATGCCAGTTCCGGGTGGCGCTTGGTCACGGTCGGATCACGCTCGACGGCGCGGGCAATGGCGCGCAGCCTGCGGCCCCCGGCGACGATGCCGACGCGGCCATCCGCATCGACGGTGCCGGACAGGTTCTGGATCAGGCCGATCATGGCAAGGCTGTCGGCCAGCAGGTCGATCCCCTCCGGGTCCGCGTCCTGACGCGGGTTCAGGTCGGAGACATAGAGTTGGGCCAGCGGGAAATACTGGATCGGGGCGGCGGCGATAATTTCGGTTTTCATTGGTGGCATTCCTGTGTGCGACGATTATGTTATGGGTGCCTTGTCCAGTGTGAGGGCAGGACAAGGCGGGGGGCTTAAACGGCCCCGTGCTGGTTCAGGAAGCGGCGGCCGATCCCAAAATCATCGCCCTTCCTGACAAGCGCCCATGCTTCCGCGAGGCGCTGTTCAAAGATTGCTTTGCTCATGTGTTCACCCCCTTTCCGGTTGAAGCTGCGGGAAGCACCGGCCTGCTCACGGAGCGAAAGCAGGCCGATCTCTGGTCAGTGTTCGGACGGCAGGTAGAGCGTCAGGACACGGCGCGTCTGGTCGGGGTCACAGGCACAATCGGGCATCGTCGCGCCGTAGGTGTAGGCGGTGTCGTAGAGGTCGATCTTCCAGAAGATCGCCGCACCATCGGCCTCCACGCGACCAAAGGAATGATCCTCCCAAGGGTCGTTTTCCTCGGTGAAGTCGGTGAAGTTGATGACCTTCTCCATCAGCGCGGATTTGGTCGCCATGGGCAGGGCATCGAAACCCGGCGTGACGACAGCGCGGCCTTTCAGATGATGGTCCCGCCACAGGGCGGCGAAGCCCAGGCAGCGCCGGAAGGCGTCGTTCTGCTCTGCGATCAGCAGGCGCAGCATGTGGTCGCGGGCCTGCTCGGCGGCGGTGTCGGTCTGGATTGCTTGTGCCATTTGGCGTTCCTTCTTTTGCGACGATCCCGGCCCGGACTTTGCCCTGTGGCCGGTGCCCAAAATGGGCGAGGGGTCAGGCGAGGAAGCGCGCAGCGCGCCCCTCTCCTGAACCCTTGCTCCCGGCCGAGGGCAGGGGGGGGAACCGCCGCAATGGGAAAATCCAGCGGACAAGGGGGTGGTGCGGCCCGCAGCGCGCAGCGCGAGGACACGGCCCCGCAGGACGTGCAGCATTTTCGTGTTGCGGTGGGGGACCGGCGGTCCCCTGACGGACAGGCGCGCAGCGCCTGGCCCAGCAAGGGCAGGGGGCGTTTGGCTTGTCCAAATCCCCCCCTGCGTCCCGATCGCCGCGCCTCGCGCGGGGATCTCGCTATTCTATAAGCGACAGAGATTTATGCTTTACTTGCCCACATTGCGCGCGCGCCCTGCGTCAGCGGTCCCGCCCGTGAGGGACGAGATGGGCGGGGCAGGGCGCCCAGGACCGGTGTGCGGGGGGATGGCTCGGGACGAGACATTCACCCGTGCAGCGCAGCCGGGCGCATCGCCCCGACCAGCTCGGGTGGAGGCCGGTCTTGCCGGCCGGAACCGGGGACGCGGCCCGAAGGGGACGCCCGGATTGGTCAGAGGAACAGCGCAGAAATCTGCAACAGCATGCCAAATCCAATAAGCATCAGGATGACGTGCCAGAAGCTCCCTTCCGATTTTTCCTTCGTGGGATAACAAACCTCGTTCCTAATTATTCCACAAAACTCACAATGCGAAAGTGAATCAGATGTCGAGGCACATAAAGGACAACAGTATTCCATGATAATCTCGCTTTTTATTGGTTATCTTTTACTCTGAAACCAACTTTCAGTAACGACTATTCTGCTTACTTAATTTGACGCGTTTGCCAGTGCCGGTTGGAGCGATCTTCAACCGCAACCCTGCGCCGATGATGAAGCTCCTGAGAATATCCGGTTGTATCTGCGCGGCCTCATTCAGCATCTCCGCCAGGATGCCTTTATTTTTCTCGGCTTCACGTTGGAAGATCCGCCGGTAATCCCTGCTATCGAGATAGAGGTTGAAGATTTCATAGTCGATGTTCTTGGCGCATGAGACCATGTAGGCAGCGATATAGGGGATGCCTTTCTCGACCATGTAGTTCCGAGGCAGGCCATTGTCCCGAATGAAGTCGAGGCAGAAGTTCTCTGCGCCCGTGATTGCAAGCCTCATCTCATCATCGCCATCGGAGAGACCGCCTACAGAGTTTATGGCAACAGCCCATTGAAAATGGTTCATCCTCGTAGCCTTTCAGTCCTCAACCAAACAATATAAATCTGACGCCGCTTAAGAAATGCTTCCATTTACTCTAGCCTTTTGTTCATTCGGAAACCGATAAACAAATGACCTGATAAGAAACCGCCGTGCCGTGCGATTATTTTGACTTGCCTGGGATACCAGGCAAGTCAAATTCTTCGGGTGCCCACAGCCACGGCGGATAGACGCCATTGGCGGCGATCTTTTTCAGGTCGTCATACGCCTCCTCTGTCATGTCGTGATTGGGGGCGAACATGGCGACAGGCGTTCCGGTATCCAGCAGCAGGGCATTGGCGACAGGGGCTGTGGCCGACAGGTTGTATTTCAGGCATTTGATGAAGTCGCGCTCGGCCAGGGCGTCCAGCAACTGGTGTTCGCGGTCGTGATCGAACGGAATCCATTGTCCGTTGACGGGCATGACGGCGATTTCGCGGATGTTGCCGTGGCTCGGCTTCGGGCTGAAGGTCGCGATGACGATCAGGTGGCTGTTCGGTGTGGCTTCGATCGTCTCGATCTTGTCGGCCGCGATCCTGTCGAACCGCTTCCCGGTCTCTTCGTCCAGAAACATCGGATAGTCCGGCAGATGCTTGAGGATCAGCTTTCGACCGTAGGTCGAAGGCTCATAGCCTTTGTATTCTGCGATAACGATGCCAAGGGGTGTGGGCTTTCCTGCAACCGGCTGAAGCCGGTGCAGGAAGCGCCGCCGGTCGGCCGCGAGCCTTTCCTTGTCCTCGATGGAATAGAGCGGCGGGACAAAGAGGTTGCCCGAGATCGGCCCGGCCTTCGTGCTGACTTTTGCGGCGGCGGCCATCAATTCACGGTGGATGATGAACCAGCTGCGGCGGCGGCCGAAGCTATTCCTCCACCTGTTCAAACCCGCGGCTTCCCAAAGGTAGTGCAGCATGGCCAGCAAACGCAGTTTTGCCGGGCTGGCGACGGCGGATGATGCGGCCTCTCCCGGATCGGCCACGGGGGGCGGCCCGCCCGCCCTTCACCGATAGCGGAAAATCCAGCTTGAGCATCGTGCCGCCCGCCTCGTCGGTCACGATGGCCTGTCCGTTCACTTGGCCCAAGCCGGACAGTTCCGGGGGTGGATCGAATGTCTCACAGACCGGATCGTGAAGATGACCCGTTCCGGGCATTCGTTTCAGGATATATTCGTTTCCGACCTTGGCGATATACATTGCCGGTTCCTGACGGCTGCATTGGCACAGCGGCCTGGCCTTCTTATCGTATGCGCCTTCCAGGATTCGTTGCAAACCTTCGGTCGATGCGCTGAAACGCGAATGACCGAGGCGATAAGTGTTTTCGGCTGCCATAATGCTCTCCTTCAATAAGAAAGAGAATCGCCTATATCAGCCATCATTTCCAGAGAATATTACAGTGTCTGGTTGTAAATTAGCACGGCGCTGATTTAAACTTGGGGAATCCGTATCACGCCAGATGACTCTGTTGCACAAAGGAGTTGATGGCCGGGGTTCCCCTTTCGCCGGACAGACTTATCCCACGGCCTCTGTGACAGGGATGCCGAGCGCGGTATAGCCGTTCAGAACGGCTATACGGACCTGAAGCTCGGCGACCTGTCGGTCGAAGTCCCGTGCCATGAGGCGCTGCCCCAGCAGTTTCACACAGTGCATTTTCGTTTCGACGCGGCTTCGACGGTGGTATCCGCTCCATCGTCGCCAGAGGGCACGACCGAGGTATTTCGATGCCCGCAGCGCTTCGTTTCGTGCAACCGCGCCGGCGGTGACCGTCTTCCACGGTTTGGCGTTCTTGCGGGGCGGAATGACAGCGTAGGCGCCGCGGTCAGCGATGGCATCGTGGCATTTGCGGGTGTCGTAGGCGCCGTCGGCGGTGACGCTGCCGATCTGCTCGTGCGCCGGGATCTGTTTGAGCAGGTCAGGTAACACCGGCGCATCGCCGATGTGGCTCCCTGTGATCTCAACGGCCCGAATCTCCAGCGTTTCCTCATCAATCCCCAGATGGATCTTGCGCCAGACGCGCCGTTTCGGGCCGCCATGCTTGCGGGTGTGCCACTCGCCTTCGCCCTCGACCTTGATGCCAGTGCTGTCGATCAGCAGATGCAGTGGCCCCTTAGACCCGCGATACGGTATGTTCACTGCCAGGGTCTTCTGGCGGCGGGACAGGGTGCTGAAGTCAGGCACCGTCCAGTCGAGGCCAACAAGCTGCAGCAGGCTCTCGACGAAGCCAGTCGTCTGCCTGAGCGCCATGCCGAATAGCACCTTCATCGAAAGGCACGTCTGAATGGCGGCATCGCTGTAGGTCTGCTGGCGGCCACGCTTGCCTGACGGCGCGGCATCCCAGCTCATCTCGGGGTCGAACCAGATCGTCAGCGAGCCCCGGCGCTTGAGCGCTTCATTGTAGGCTGGCCAGTTCCTGGTCCTGTAGGTCGGGGATGTGGTTCTGCTCATGCAGCTCACCTACCGCACTGGATTCACGAGGTGAATCCCTCGCAAAATTTGTGCAACAAAGCCACGCCAGATGGTCGATACCGAAATATGAAACGCATTAACCAGACAGGTGCGCATACACAATGAAAGTCACCCATACCGAAACCACGTTCACGATGACCGGCAGGTATTGGTCCGGCACATACCCGATCAGCGAGCTTCCCAAATGGCTCAGCTTCTATCAACGGCTTCGTGCTGATTTTCCAAAATCAGGAACGGCATATGATGAATGTATTGAGGAACTGGAACAGTTGACACACCGGTTACGCACCGGAAATACAGCTTCCTGACGGTGACACACATGAACATGGCAGATTGCATGACAAAGAATTGGTCAAAAAGTTTTGGTATGCTCTCGCCTATTTTTCTCTATCGGTAATATTCCTTATTGTCGTTTGGGGTCTGGGCAACCCTGCTCAACCTGTATCAAACCTTTAGGGTTGGTAGCTCGCTGATCCTCGTGGTGTAACGCGGCGAACGGTGATCCGCTTTTGTCGCCCAGGATCGGTCAACACCCTCCCGCGCCAGCACCATCGTCTTCTTGCCAAAACGGTCATTGATCGCATCGAGCGCGTCCGTCAGGCGCGCGTCGCGTGGCCTTTCCGGTGGAAAAAGCATGGCAGGCTGGTCGCCTTCGGGCAGCAAGTCATCAAGGATGATCCCGGCCTTGGTGTAGCCAAAGCCGTTTCCGGATGGATCGCCCTTCCAGGCCCCCCGCGCAGCTGAGACAGCGGCATCCACCAGATCGAATGTATGGTTCGACATGGGCCTCAACCGCACGCTGCGGGACGCAGAGTGTTGTGGGCGGTCGGACTTGTGCGGGTTCGTGTGAAAAAAAACGGTCAGCGCCCCTGCAACCAGCCCGTGCTGGCGCAGCTTCTCGGCCGCCCTTGTGGCATGCGCGGTGATGGCCTGGGCCAGCGTGTCGAAACTGGTCATGGGCGTGCCCGCAGAGCGGGTGACGGCCATACCCTTGCGCTGTGGGGGCACGTCCTCAAAATCAATGCACGACAGCCCGCGCAGCTCGGCCACCAGGCGTTCAAGGACAACCGTGCCGATCTTGCGGCTTAGGGCCAGAGGCAGATCCCGCAAGTCGGCGGCAGACTTGATCCCCTGGGCCTTCAGCTTGGCCTCGGTCGCGGACCCGACGCCCCAGATTTCTCCGACAGGAATGCGACGCATTACATAGTCCCGCACGTCCTCGTTCATGAGATTGCAGACCCCGGAAAAGATCGGGTTCTTCTTGGCGGCGTAATTCGCCAGCTTGGCAAGCGTCTTGGTGGGCGCGATGCCGACACATGTTGGGATGCCGGTTTCGGTTCTGACCGCATCCCGCATTTGGGCCGCATGGGTTTCCATGCGATCTTTGAACCCGCTCAATTGGACGAACGATTCATCAATTGAATAATTCTCAATGCGCGGGGAATAGTTTTGCAAGACTGCTGAGACGGTCTCGAAAAAATCTCCATACAGGGTATAATTGCTTGAAAGACAGCGGATACCATGCCGCTCTATAACATCCCGCATCTTGAATACAGGTGCGCCCATTTTAATAAACTGTTTCGCTTCTTCGCTGCGAGCGACAGCGCATCCATCGTTGTTCGACAGGACAATGACGGGAATGCCGCGTAACGACATATCAAACACGCGCTCGCAGCTGACATAGAAGTTGTTGCAGTCGATCAGCGCAATGGGGCGGTCGGATTGCTCCACCGGGCCTGCCCTTATTCTATGGGCAGGCGGCGCACGACGCCGGCGACAACCCCCCATATCTCGGTCGTCTCCGTAACCGGGATTGTGGCATAGCCATCCGCACGGGCGCGCGGATCGAGAAACCAGACGCCGTCGCGCTTGGCGAGCTTCTTTACGGTAATGGCGCCATCGACCACTGCCACGACGATGCGGCCGTGACGGCGCTTGCCCGCACGGTCCACAGCGATCAGGTCGCCGTCCAGGATGCCCTCGGCCTCCAGGCTGTCGCCAGACACGCGCCACCAGAAGGTCGCATGCTCATGCCGCACCACCCACTTGATCGGGTCGATCGTATCCTCAAGATCATCCGCGGCGGGCGACGGAAAACCGGCCGGAACCGGCATGGATGCCAGGGGCACATGCCGGTCTACGAGCGTGATCTTGATAGGGCTTACGTGCAGGGTCATGGCTATTAGAACAATACGGGAACACCAGCCATAACCCGAACCCCCCCTGCGGCGTCAAGGACGGATTGTCTTAGGTTGAACGACCAGGTTTGAACGTCAGCTTGAGGTTTATGCCCGCGTAACGTGCGCCGAGGATGAACCCTGCGGCCCAAATCCCTATCCTGTTTTGCGCTGCCACCGGGTCATCCTGGGCATCATGATCCAAGAGCAATTCATGAACGATGATCGGGTTGTGACCGTCTTGATCGTCACACAAGCTGAGCCTGAGATGACTGTCCGCGACGGCAACCTCGCCTCGTTCCAAAAGATCGGAATAGGTCAGATGCTCTACAATAAGATACTCTTTCGCGGTAGGCTGCGGTAGAACAACAGCTGCTACTGACAAATTTTCTCTCATCATTCTCTCCATCTTTCACAGCGTGCAGCAAGTAACGACACCCTTGTTATAGTCAATTCTGCCTACGCCAAAATTCTGGTTTCTCAAATATGCCAGACCAGATCCCGCGCCGGGCGGCCTCTGCTCGTCTAACTGCCGTATCATGGCGACGGTTGCGGTCGTAGTAGGGTATTGCCCATCCATTTTCGACCAGCCATGCCGACAAGGATATGCCGCCAACAGTGCAGTCTCCTAAAATACGTGCATACCGGTCGGTGCCTTCGGATCGGCAGGAAACCGGCCTGCGCGCAATCAGGTTTGACAGCGCCAATGCTGCCTGCTGACCACAGCGCCAGGTGCGAGCTTGAGCATCAAGGCAGGTCTGCCGGGATTCAGGTGCATCTATCGTGACCAGTCTGATCCGCTCGTATCTGATCTCGATGGTGTCACCGTCGATCACGCTGGCCTGTCCTGAGATACCGCCTGCATGAACGGGTGCGGCAATGGCGCAGCACAGGCCGAAGGCCGCAAGAAAGCTCTTGCAGGACCGCTTCACAGCTTGAAACGCCCTTGTATCGCATCCCGGCTGCAACAGGCTGTTATTCACAGCCAATGCAACGGTTCCGCCAGCACAGCGGTTTGATCCGTGTTCGCTGAGCCTGCCCGCAAACCTGTTGTCGTCACTCACAACCTGCCCTGGTGGCGCGTTCGCTACCCCGTGCTTGGGGTCATTCCTATCCTGAGACATAAGAATAAGAGGTAGATTGCAATTCAGTCCGCTTGGCAGACTCGCGTAATTCGATGGCTTTCCCGAGCCCGGCAAGAGCCTTTGCAAGCGCGGAATCCTCGATCTTGAACATCGCCAGTCCGTCAAGGCCGAGAGTTTTGACATGCTCCGCTTCCATCGCTGCACGGTCCTTGCGGGCCTCTTGGTCGTCATCCGGTGCAGCTGGTCGTCCGGCCCATCGCCCGAGCAGGGCAAGGGCGCGCTTGGGTGCAGACAGGCGATAGGCATTGCTGACCTGTCGGACCTGGGGCCCCCGTCCCTCATTCGGGACAGGTTCATAGCGACGTAGCCAATCAAGAAAGCCATGATCGCGTAGCGCCTTCATGGCGCGCACAACCGCATCCCGTGATCGGCATAGCTTGTC
>Ga0181468_100031_pt1 | contig 18934 bp, 24 predicted proteins | sample InSIn1SAF170_2_FD_119080 | JGI IMG/M metagenome (GOLD analysis project Ga0181468, IMG submission 119080) | Clean room microbial communities from NASA Spacecraft Assembly Facility at Jet Propulsion Laboratory, Pasadena, California, USA -... ... | reverse complement strand
CTTTCAGTCATTTTTTATCGTTTATTATGTGGAATTCATCCGTTTACGGGAAGTTGTATACACCCGTACGACAAATGTAATGGGATAGCTGAAATGGTTGAAAGCGGGCTTTTCCCGAATGGTCAGAAAAAAACATATTTTAAAGTAATACCGAAGCCTCACAACCATTTTAAAAAGTTAGAAACAAGGGTACAAGCACTATTTCAAAAATGCTTTGAAAACGGAATAGCAAACCCCGATAGCAGGCCTTCGGCAGACGATTGGTGCAGAAATTTAAGTCACCAAAGGATCCTTCAAACATCAAGACCACTACCTTCCGCAGCTTTGGTTTTTCCTGGCTATATTTATTCAAAAAGTATATTATATAATCCTAGTACATCAACCGCATTTCCGACTATTAAATATTTAAATCCTCTAGGATTAAAAGGTTTTAAAGCAATTGTTGCAAATATTTTTAAGAAATCTCCATATCAACAACTTGTAGACTTAATTCGAGATCGAGAAAGGGAATTGAAATTGAAAATAGAAAAAAGAGAGTTGTTTGAATTAGAGTTGAAAGCGATAGTAGACAATTTTCATCAGAAGCAAGTAGAAGTACTTACGACTGAAAAATTAAAAATAGAAAACCTAAAAAATTCGTTTGCACCAGGAGTGGCGCATATAGATAAAGCCGCTAAAGATTTACACATCAAAGAAGCGGAAGAAATCGGAATGATATATACTGAGCTAAATAAATCTTTGGGAGATGTAGAGACGAAAATTAAACAGTTATATGCGGATTTACTGGGTGCAAAATATGAAGTGCATGAAAGTGAAAAAATGTCAATTCAAAAAAACTTAAACGATCTCCTAAACCTACAACAAAAAGAGATAAACGATTTGATTAATCATCCGAGGAAATTAACGAAATATCGAATATCATCTAACGCACCTAAGATTTTTAGATCTTACAATGCCGATATTATTACAGCGCTATCAATTAGAGGATTTGACACAGCAGCAGATTTTATTGATATAAGTAGTGAAGGGTTGTTAAAGAACCGGTCAGGCCAATGGATTAAAGTTAGTGGGATAGCACAAATGCGAGGGAAGTGGCTAGACGATTGGAGAAGAAAGCTTGATCAGCATGAAAACATACTAATTACTGATAGAATTAAGAATAACTATAATTCGAGAATACTCTCTTTAAAAGAAGTTCTAAATAAAAAAGAAGAAAGTTTTCAAAAAAATATTGCAGAACTTCAGTCTCAATATAATAACAAAAAGGCTTTGGCTGAAGATGAAAAGATTAAACTTCATAAACAGGCAAGAGACAAGATCCACCTAATAAAAGTAAAGTATGATGATCTTAATTCTTCTTTGAATAGTCAGATTATCCAATATAGATCTTCTGTAGAAACTAAGCTTAGGGACATATCTTTTGAAACAGAAAAAGAACTAGATACTAATCTGCAAAGTCACGCTTCGTTATTTGCATTAAATAAGCAAAAAATAGATAATTATCTTGTTGAAGTAAAAAAAGAAGCTGATGAACTGCTTTCACTACAAGGTGAGCTCGACCTTCTTCCAAAAAAGAATTTTGCCCTATAAGTCAATTCTGTGCTGAACTGAATTACTTCTTTTGCACTTTATAATCTATTGCATGTGCAACAGCACTCCTATAAGGTAGAATAGTCTCATGGTGAGACGACTTGTTCTATGTTATAGAGAGAACAAGTCGAGAGGGTAGGTATGGCTTCGAAAAAGATAATGTGCTTCACTATAGTGTTAAATAATTTTAATTTGTGAAAGTAAAAGTTTAATAGGTTCTTTGGAAATGTCAGCATTAATCGTCAGCCAGCAATGACCGGAGATCTTATCTATAATAATCGGAATGTGAAGGAAAGCTTATTCCATTTGCAAATTAAAGAGCTTGAAACTTTTAGCGGGATAAAAGCCCATACAATTCGTATTTGGGAAGTAAGATATCAACTATTGAGGCCTGAGCGAAATGAAAGCAATATTAGATTTTATAGTATCGATGAATTTGCTTTTTTACTAAACATAAGCCTGCTTCTAAAAAATAAGCACAAAATCTCGCATTTAGCAGAACTAGACCGAAGTGAAATATCCGAAAAGGTGTCTGGACTAATAGGGGAGAAAAATGATTTAATCGTTACAATTAATGCATTAATAATATGTGTGTTGAAAGTCGATTTAATAACGTTTGAGGAATTACTAAATGGCAGTATAAAATCGCGCGGGTTACATCAAACAGTTACGGTTATTTTAATTCCCCTAACGAATAAAATAATAGAAAGTACAAGAATTAGAAATCGCGTTCAAACTGACATAATTAGTGCGATAATTAGAAACAAAATTGTCGGTGCCCTTAATTTGATTGCACATGAGAATTCTAAACTCGAAATGATCTTAGTTTTTTTGCCAAATGGAAATTACTTTGAAATTCTTGTATTATTGTCAAGTTATCTCTTGGCTGAAGCAGGGTATAAAATAGTTTATTTAGGAGCTAATACATCAATTGATACTTTTATTGTAGCTACAGATAAAATCAAACCTCATCATTTTATCTCATCAGCCATATCTTCTATGGATTTTGACAAATTATTGCCGTATGCAGCTTATCTCAATACTCTTTCGCCACCTCTTAAATTAAATGTTGCAGTAAACACATGTGACCCCATTAAAGGTTTATCTGGGAAAAATATTTCAGTGTTTAATTACCTAAATGCGGCGCAGAATTTCGAGATGTAGTAGAAGGAGGAAAGCCCACGAAGCAATTTTATTACATTTTGTCTATGAAGGCGTCCTAATTACTTCCAACGCTTCGCGAAGTCAGTAATCAGGAAACCTCGCCAACATAGGGGAGGATAGCCCAGAACATATTTTAATGCCAAGAACATGAGGGGAAAGTATATGAAGCAAAGTATTAGGTTTTGTGTGAGGTATTGAAGTAAATAGTGTTTTCATAGAATTTTGTATAAAGCGAAGAGCAGCCTCTACAAGCTGCTCTATATATAAAATTTAGTAGATAAACTACATTAAGAATAATGAGCTTTTATCAATAAAATGAGGGTTGTACAAAATAGCAGAATGATAATCTGTTAGGTCTAAAGAAGCAGTTGGAACACCTAAATCAACTAACGGAGTAATATTATTTTCTGTTACACCTATTTTGCCAAACCTTTCTTTATATCGAAAGTATGATGCCCTTGATAAGCCATAAATTTTTGCCGTTTCTTTAAATGAACCTGTTTCACTTAGCTTTTTATAAAATCCTATCATTTCAGAAGTTGGCAAAGGAATTCTATGTCTTGAATTATAATCTGCAATGAGTTTTTTAATTATCTCTTCGGATGGTAGTTCCTTAATTGCAAACTCATCAATAAATTCAAACAGCTTTCCTAATGCTAGCTTAAGTAACCCCTTAGAAAATAAAGCTTCCTCACAGGAATAGTTCATAGTTTTTTTGTCGTATGCCCTTGCATCTTCATTAATGGCAAGCATAAAACGAGTTCTTTTAGTTATAAGCTTAGTAACATATTTATGCATGCTTCTACTGTCTTTGCTTATTTTTTCATAAGGATAATTTAGTAGGTAAGCCTTTTTTTCTTCATCATTTAACTTCCCAACCGCCTTTGCAATTCTATCATTCTTTTGTTTCATGCTTTCGACCATTACATAATCTTTGTAGGCCATTTGAAAAAACTTACACTTCTTTCTAAATAAATTTCTCTTGTGCTGATAATTTAAAAAATTCGTTCTCAACGTCAATTCATATCTCAAGATGTTATCGGCAAACGCCTGGTAATCTTTTGTTCTAAAATATTGCTTACCTCTTTCCTTATTAATTCGTTCATGTTCCTTTAAATCGTTTTTAGTGTATTCCGAACCCTTGTGATAAATCTTTGCTGAATAGCGTTTAGTGATGTACATAAGGGAGGTTGCATATTCTCTAAATCCGTCCTCGTTATCACGAGTATATTTTTTCTTTAGCCTTTTTTGATATTCAAGATAAAGTAGTGCTTCTTGCTTTGAACCAAACACTTGATTGTAACAAACATCTATCCGGTGCACCTCTACATCTCTTAAATCAACAGGGCAAAGCAAAAATTCGTAATGGAAAAATTGTTTCAAAAACCCGTCTAATCTTTCGAAAGCCTTTTCAATGTTGTGTTCAATAGTAGCATTCTTAAATAGGATAAACTCCTTATCAATATTATGTTCAACAAACATAACAACGTTTGAACCGAATATGTATTTTGGAATAGAAAAGTTGAATTCAATATAGTTAGCTGTATAGTTAACAGAGTAAGCGATAGTATAGTGATTAGAAGCATTTACTTTTTTCGCAAACTTTGTTTTTAAAATAAACTCTCCCGAATGATTACGCCTCAAAATATCAATTATTTCCTTGCTGTCTTTTATTCCCTCTGAATGAAGCTTTGATATTTCAGCCTTATCAACTTTACCTGTTGCAGTGGTTATTCCTTCACAATTTTGTGTATCCATATTACGGATAAGAGTTTCGTATTTAACCACATCATGCAACCGGAGGATTATAGTATCTACCATGATTTTACCCTCCTGTTTTTAGCTGATAAAACCTGCTGCATGGCTTGTTCAACTTCATGTTGTTTATACAACACTCGGTTGCCTGCTTTGTACGCAATTACCCATCCTAACTTAGTCCACTCGTGAAGTGTAGGAAGTGTAATTTTTAGAAGTTTAGAAACCTCTTTTCTTGTTAAGTACTCGGATTGATTTTTCTGGGATGATTGGAGGTGACTGCTAATCTTAGCATCAATGATTTGCTCAATCCGATTAAGCAAATCGTTTACAGTAATACCTGTAAACATAACGGCCTCCTGATGGATAATTGAATTCATGGAGGCAAAACTGGAAAGAACGTGTCTGGGGTAACCGCTTGAGGTACGCTCAAACTTTATGTAAATAGGAAGAAAATGTCAATTGCTACTTGGATAAACATAATATTAAAAATAATAGTATATTTAATATTATCTATGCTTTCAGCCCAGAATGCCCAAAAATTAATAGAGCTTACATCAAAGGCCGTAGCAATCAACAAAGAGCTTCTACGCAAGGAAGAAGAGTTCATAAGTGCAGTTTCTAATGATGCCAGTTTAGCTTTGTTGAAAATAATAAATGAAAGAATTTTTCTTTTAAATAGGAAAGAAACTCTTTTTTTAGAGGTTACTAAAATGATGCTTGAAAAAATGGCCGTTGAATAAGCCTATTTACTATTCATCCAACTCTTTAAGAATTACATTAATTTTTTCTGTTAATCTATCAAGCTCCAATCCCTCAAATGTTACCTGTAAAAATTCATAATTGAACCTGTTCTTTAAGTAACTTACTTTTTTCGGGATTGCTTCTAATGCTTTTTTCGTGTTACTATGGTCAGAATTTAAGATAGTTGCCAGCAATTCAGCCTTTTTTACTTGCGTTATTTTCAACTCATATAGTTTATCCAGCATTCCAGTATAATGAAGGAGAAGAATTTGTTGGGATAATGTTGTAGGCTTTCTTTTATTTTTAAAAACTTTTTCCTCAATCCGGTCAATTCTATCCATTAAAACACTCCATTCATAAGATGATATTTTTTTGTCGAAGAAACTCATTCAGTAGGTATTTAACTGGTGAATTTAGATGATAAAAGCAGTTATCAAAAAACAATCTAATAAAGGAAAACGTGTAATAAACTGGCGAATTTCTCACATCCTTAACTGTAATAAACTCCGGGAATAATAGCCGTTAGGGTGTGAAAAAGATTATCATATGCAGTTTGTAGTTATATAAATTCAAATGATTAGGGGCGCAAAAAAAGCCTTAGTTGTAACTAAGGCAGCGTTTTGTCTCGTTAAGTTAATTAAAAAAAGGATGGTCTAAAAGCTTGTTTGCGTTGTCCTCTTGACTAATCTTAATGTATTTCAAGAAATTCCTTTCGGTGGTATGCCCTGTAATTTTCATTATTGATATTGACGGAACTTCATGTAAATAAGCGTTAGTAGCAAATGAGCGTCTTGCAGTGTGAACGGTAATTAGTTCCCATTTTTTAAATACCTCTTTCACTCTTTTACCGCCTTTAGTCGATATAATTTCAATGGGTTCATCCAGCTTAGCTTCTTCGCCTATTTCTTTTAAATAAGCGTTCATCTTTACATTGCTAATTGCTGTAGGTAGATGGCCTTCGTATTTATTAATTATCTTGTTTACAATGTTATTAATTGGAATAACTACTGTTTCATCTGTTTTTAAAGTTCTAACTCTTATTAACTTTTTTTCCTTATTTATATTTTGAATTGAAATTTGGGTAAGATCTGAAAATCTTAATCCAGTATAACAACCAACCAGAAACAAATCTCTTACTTTGTCTAATCTATTATTTTGAGACAAATCTAGATCTGCAACTATCTTTAATTCTTCATCGGATAAATAAATACTTACTGCTTCTTCTTCCAGCCTTGAAAACCTTTTGCTTTTAAATTGAGCATTCTTCGTCAGACCTCTTTCAAAAGCGTCTCTCATAAATACCTTAATATTTTTTATCTGGCATCCAATGGAGTTCAGGCTGTATCCTTGGTTTTTAGAGTATTCTAAGTATTTATCGTAAAAATCTAAATCAATTGCATCAAAGTGCAAGCTCTTACCTGTTTTAGTCTTAAACTCTTTAAGTATTCTAATTGTTTGCTTTACCGCCCTCTTACTGCTATCCTTTCTATTTGAACTGTCTAAAATACTTTCAGCAAACAACGCTAAATCTTTAGTACTACTATTTTCCCTTTTCAACACCTGATCTAAGTCTGTTCTCAGAAGGTCAGGAGTAGGTAAAGTATCATCTAATAATAAGCTGCGATAACTATTGTTTACTGTTGCGTCCAGTTTATCTAAAAGAAAATTTATGGTTGAGCTTTCTTTAAACGTTCTTAGTTCTTTTGCTCTTTGCTTTTCAGGGTTCCAAAGTTTAGGATGAATTTTAATTCCGGTAGAATATTTCAGTTTATCGTTATTAAAGCGATACATTAAATAGACTAAAGTATCTTCTGTGGAAGTAGGTTCTTTAAGGATAAATTTAGCTTCTGGCATGTTTCAATAAGTTTAGTTCAAAGATACAGGGGACGGAATAGGGGACGGATTGTTTTTATCAACACTTTTTAAATAAGGTGGTAAAAGTAGCTAAAAGGTAGGTCAGTATTGACTTATAGCCATCTAGATGATAAAGGTAGATAAGATAAGATATAGTATAGAATGTTCCAATCCGAATCACGATGGCTATCAAGGAGTTACGTAATTGTAACTCTTTTTTGTTTTCCCCATGTGACTGCAAATACTACTACAATGCCCCTATTGATGGGCATGTTTAACGTACATCTGTTTAACGTACATGTATGGAGTTTAACGTACGCTGATTTCTCCTCTGTTGATGTTTAAAGTACATTGCCCCTAATGAAAAAATGCAATCGTTGTGAGGTTCCTAAGGAACTAACTGAGTTCAACAAAAGGGGTAAGAACGGCTATAGGGCCAACTGCAAGGCATGTGATAGGCAATTAAGCAAAGACTGGTATACCATCAACAAGAATGAACACATCCAAAAGGTAGTCGGCAAACGTAAAGGGGCGTCCGTTAAACAGCAAGAGGTGTACGTTAAACAAGTGGGCCAGGCGTACGTTAAACCGATGAGTCCTGCCATGTATAAGATGATTGAGAACATGCTTAAGCCATACCCAGTGACCTTTACTGTTGATGACTTCTATATGGTGTACGGGCATGAGTTATCTGTTGACGATGATTCAAGCTATAGCATAAGCACGTTGCTTGATAGGGATATGTTCGTTGAAGGCACGCCGGAGGTATTCATGCACCACCTCAACAACTTCTACGTGATCAAGGACAGGAAGGAACCGATGCAGCTTAAGATTGACGATGGGTTCAAGCAGGTGGTGAAGAAATATCTCGTCAATACCGTTGCGGAGGTGATTGCCTGAGGTTTATACTCTAAAAGGATTTCATCGCGGTGGTGGAGACCTAATCAACAATGGGATATGATAAAGGCCAGTCAATGCTGGCCTTCTTTGTTTATGGTAGTTGGTGCGGGACCAGCGACAGTATGAGTGCCTTCATCTTCTCAAATATTTCCCTGCCCTCTTCTTTGGCTTTGTCCCATTCAATGCTGGAGTATCCGAAAGATGTGATGGTCCCCTTATCAAAGAACATGGAAAGGCGGTAACCTTTCTTCGGATCGGTTGGTTCACTGCCATCAGCCATGAATTGATAGTATGTGCCACCGCCCACTGTCTTGTCTCTTTCTGTTGGAGGTAAGAACTTCACACCAGGGAAGTGTTCTGCCAATGCTTTCTGCACGATCTGTCGTGCCCTGTATGTTGTCATCGTTATCTTTTACTGTTGTTTAAAAATATGGTATTTCATAGGATCATGGATGGTTGGGGGACAATCAATTCTTTATTGTTTAATAGTTATCGTTTCTTGGTTTGCTGCACGCCACTCAGACTCATACCGGGTTAGCCGCATCCTCACAAATCTCCACTCATAATCCTCATAGGGGATAAGCACATACGCCTTTTTATCTTCACTAAACGTTACCGCCGAACACAGTTCGCTGCAAAGTCCATAGCCATGCTTAGCATCTACACGAACCACCGGTACGCCTTCACGCCAAGGACCAGCCCACTCATCATTCATACCCTGTCTGTGGTAAAGCGGCGGGAAGCCGTAATCACTTGATAAGTTCATTGCAAGGTTGAAGCGTTTGTACTTCGGATCGATTGACACTCCCTCTCCAAATTTCTCCTCCCACTGTTTTGGCGTCCATCCATACGCCTCTTGCAGTATCACATACCTCTTGGATGCTTCCTCCATCGCCTCCGCTTTTACACGGTCCTTATTAGCTTCTCTATCCTTCATCTTCGCCATGTACTCCTCAGCTTCGTCAATCGTGTCCTTTGTGGAAAGTGTGATGGGAGTTCCTCCATAGTGTTCGGCTTGGATCTTGTATCCACTTGTTTGGTCATGTACAATGTTCCAGTTTGAATACTCCATAATGTTTACTGGTTTAATAATGATTGTTTAATTGTTTTTGTTTGCGAGCCGTAGGCGAGCTTGTTCCTTCTCTCGTTCAACCCTGCGTCTTCTTGATGCCATCAACTGGGACTCAAGGAGCGCGTAGGGGAATATGTTCTGCTTGCTTGGTTCAACCTTCTTCTGTGCCGTTGGCCTGTAGTAAAAATTCATGGGTTAGCAAATTAAAAAAGGCCGGCAGAGTGTGGTGACAACTCAAATCCGGCCCGATGGCTTTCGCCAAACTTTTTTCGTTCAAGTCATCCTCACCACGAGATGATTTGATGCTGGCAATTTAACAGGTGATTCCCAACCATGACTCACTTTGTCAACTTTGTTTCCGAACTTTGTTTTTTCCAGTCAAATCCAGTTGAACAAGATGACTGAAGACTGGATTACTAGAACTTCAACAAGCTGCCGCTTATCCGCTTCTGTTCCATCATGGGTATGCTTGCGAGGTAGTGTTCTGTGACGTTCTGACTGCTGTGGCCCAACATCTCCGAGATGCTTGCCGTGTTCACACCGTCCATCTTCAACCTTGTGGCGAACGAATGCCTAGCGATGCCCAGTTTGAGGCCAGTGTCGAAGCCCAGTTTCACACCAATCCTATGCAGCACACGAGAAGCGGAACGTTGGAAGAACATCAACCGATCGACCCTCTCAACCTCAGTCTTCGCACCTTGGAAAATCGGGAACACGTATTCGTCGGGTTGGTTGGTCTTACTTCCATGTTTACCAATTATAGCCTTCGCCTCGTCGTTTAGGAACACGACGATCTCCTTTGAGGACTTGTTGGTCCTACTGGTTTTGCTTCTGTAGAAGGTCAGCCTGTCGCCCTGAATCTGCCTCCACCTGAGGTCGCAAATGTCCCTCATGTTCATGCCGCTGCAACAGTAGGCGAAGAACCAGTAGTCCTTGTACCGGTCCTGTGCACTGTTCTCGGGAACGTACTGCCACCAAGCCTGCACCTGTTCGGGATACAAGGCGTCCTTCGTTTTGACATTGCTTGCGCAACTATAGTCCTTGAATGGGTAGAACCTCTCGTGCAGCGCCTTGAAACGGATGGCCCTGTTGTAGATGCACCTGAGACTCCTGAGGTACATGCTGGCGGTGCTTACGCTTCTGCCGTTCCTCTCCATCCACGTCTCGTACTTTCCTAGGTACTTGTCGTCGACGTCCTGCAACATAACGTTACCCCTGAAAGCGACGAAAGACCTGAGTGCGTGGCCGTACATCATGGCGGTCTTTATCTTATCGTCGTCCCGCAGTTCGTTGATGTAAAGTTGGAACTGATGCCGCATCTCGCACCTGTTTCCGATGGGTTCGGAATCGGTGTCGGCGAAGAACAGTTGGCGGAACCCGTCGGGCGTCACGACCCGCATATCCCTAAGGATTCCTTCCGCCCGTTTCTTCTCGCCGAAGACCTTGTCCCTCACGTCTTTCAGTTCGCTACTTATCCTTCCCTTATCGGCCATCACCCTGTCGAAGTCGGCTGGGGTTAAGGATGTTTTGATGCCTACTGCCCACTGTTTGCGGTTGTGACATATCCTCAACTTTACGGGGTATCCGCCCTGTTTGTTTTTGTCCCTTGTGTCCAGGAACAGGTTAACACTTGCCATAGTTATTTGTTTTTTGTTATGGCAAGTGTATACAAGGGCAGCTAACCTGCACTGCAAAGGGCTGCAAGTATTTTGCTAATGCGTTCCGGCTTGATATGCGGCAAAACTTTTTCAATGTACGCTTTGGGCACAGGATGGGCATAGACATTCTTCTTCTCACGATTCTCATCCGCACAGATTACTTGTAAGTTATCCAGGTCGTTTACCAAATTGAAGGGTGTACCATCAATAAACCAAGTTAATGGAATACAATGGTCAACATGAAAACTAACGCCGTACATTTTAAACACAAAGATTTCATCCTCGAATTTCTCGACAAACTGCTGCAGTGTGTAGCCTAACAATTCAAAAGTGCTTGACTCTTTTGCTTTTCCATTTAGACAACGCCTAAGTAAATTATAAGATAAACGTCTCGCACGAAAAACATTATCGTTTAAGTACCTCTCTCTTGTATATTTCGCCAAGTAATCGCGGTTCTCTTCAACTTTTCTTGCCCTCCAATTTATAACCCTCTGTTTTTGTGCAGCCTTGTTTTTAGCGTACCATCTCTTTTTCCCTTCCTTCGCGCACGGTTTACACCAGGCGCTAAAGCCGTCTTGGGTAATGTTATGCTTATTAAATTCATCCAATCCCTTTGCTGTTTTACACTTAGTACAAATCTTCATTCAGTATTTTAATTTTAAATACTGGACAATCTGCTAAACGTAGCGAAGCAGTGTAACAGTTCCGCCCATCCGTAGTGCGATTTTGCTGACCTTCGTTAGCAACTTTTTAAAGAAAAGCTATGACGTTGGCGGTTGCGGCGAACGTTCTCACAAGGTGAAAACCAACTTCGTGGACGGTGATGACTTTCTCCGTTTGAAGGTCGTAGTCTACTGGCCCTTCGCTGGACGTTATCCCAAAATTGGCCACCGCACCGTCCTTGATGTCGCCGCTTAGTACGAAACGTTCACCCATTAAATTGAAGCTGATGTGGAAACTCTCGACTTCGGCCTCCTCCTGGTTGAACCCGCGGCAGTGCTTTACGCTAACTATCATAGGCGCGGCGTCCTTCATTAGCTTGAAGGCTTGCGCCCACGGAAGGTCGCTGTTAACAAACCTCCTCATCCCCCGCTTGTCCTTTTGAGGCGCCGGGGCTTTTCCGTTTTTAGGGGCTGTTGGCTTGTAGCGCGTATTTAGCTGGTACAGTTCGTCAACGTCCTTCTCCTGCCTCTCCGTGTCAACCGATTCCACTTCGCTTTCTTCTTCGGCCCTCTCGGATGCAAGCCAGTTTTCCCTCTCGTCAATCTCCTCCAGTTCAAGCATCTTAGCCTTCAACTTGGGGTGATCGTAAATTAAATGGTGGAGTGGGTAGTACTCGTCCTCAGGTTCCTCACCCTGGCGCGCTACGTTCAAGACCGCAACCGTGTAGTGCGATGGCTTGACCTGGCGGTCTGCCTGGGTGGATAGCCCCGTGATGGCTTTCACCAGGGGTATGTCCAGCGACCTCACGGCAACCAGCTTCTCGTACTTGAATGCTTCGTACTCCCAATCTTCGCCCAGGTTCTGTATGGCGCGCTTGACGTAGTCGTTCAGTTTCGGGGCAAGGTCCGTTGCCACTGCTTTTTTCATGTTTAAGCTGCATAAATTCAAAGAACTTTCAACGTTCATCTTTAATCGTTTTTATTGGTTATAAAATAACCGCTTGGCCAAACGATTGAAGTGCAAATGTCGGAAGGGAATTTGAATAAAACAAACGTGGAACACTTAGAAACGCCTCATCTTAGGGATGTTACGTATTAGAAATATTGCTAAGGGATTGAACTCAACTTTTTCGTCCGCTGGGACGCTTGCCCGTCGCTAGTTTCAAAATTCAACTCGGGGTAAAAAAGTTCGCTTGGCCCAATGGGACCCCTCACAAGTGGATGTGGATAACTTTTTAAAATAAAAAATCACCCGGTTTTCAGGTGATTTTGTGTTGTTATATATCTGTTTGGTTGGTGCCCAACGTAGAATGGCTGGGGACCAGCTTACTTGTAATCCTTTTTGGCTTAGGTGAACTGCTGGATCAGCAGGTGCCGCTGGTTCCTGTAGGTGTCGGACTGGGCGCATATCTGCTGGTATATCTGCCTGAAGCTTTCGATTAGGTCATGCAACTCCTCCGTCTCGGCCTTCAGCTTGTTGTTCTGTGCGGTTAGTTCCGCTATAATTTCTTCCTGTGTCATTAAATGTTTATCTCGTATACTGTTTCGGTTGTGTCCACTTCGTCCATCGTCAGTCCCAAATATTCGGCTATCTTGACGAGTCTGAGGGCGACTATGACCTCCTTTACCATTTTTGGCCTTTCGGAGTCTCCAAAAAGATCTCTTTTGTTCTGCACCTCACTTAATACGTGGAGGAAGAAATCGGAATTCATGTCGGTTATTTCTTTGATGTCTTTGCCTTGCTGAGTTAAGAAGGTATCCATTTTGTAGACGCCATCCTCAAACTTAACGGTCACCTTCGTAACTTTTATCTTGTTCTCATAGCGGAACAGTTTCGTCTTGTCTTCTATGTACCCAAGTAAGTTTCTTCCCTTGGTTCTGTCGTTCCCTGGTTGTGCGTAGAACGCATCAATCGCTGCCATCAATTCTTGTGTTGTCATTGTTTATAGTTTTATGCTTGTTTATATTTTAAATACTGAGGAAAAAAATTTATTCACTGTAGTCCTCCAATTGCAGGTCAAATTCAAGGTTCGCTATGCGCTGCTTCACGTCCTGGAACTGGGGGAAACTCTCGCAGAACTTCATATCACCGGCGCTATCGGTCACCACCATGTGGTACACCAAGTCCTTTCCTTTGCGTGGTAGGTAAACCACGACCGAAAAGACGTCGTAGTCTGTGATTATCGGCTGCTGGTACACGATCTTATGCTTATCCATTCATCCTTTTTATTTTAAATAGCGCTGAATAACATTTTCAACCAGCCACAAGACAAAAACGCCTGCTGCGATAGCACATACTGCCAAAATGGTCTCCAAATTCATTTTCTTATAGTTTTATAGCGCAGTTTAGCCGATTGCGGTGGTGAAGACCTAATCACTTGGCACAAATAAAAAACTCCATCATTACGATGGAGTTAAAGCAATAGAGAGGTTATTTTCTTTGTCAATGTTCGCTTGGAAGCAGGGCCACGCCAGATTCAACCCAAATGGTGGCCTCGTTGGCTGAGAAATCGGTGAAAGGGATGCGTTGCTTTCTCAAAATCTTGCCATTGCCATTGTCGCATGTGACGTTTGCTTCGCTTGAGTTGTCGTCACGCTTGAGTCTCCAAACTTGGAACTCTTCTTGTTGAAGTTTTGGCTGGTAAGAAGCGATTATATCAAGGAACCAAAAGCACTCGAATTTTTCTGCTAGCGCTAGTGCGCCATCAGTGATAATCAGCCCGAAATTGTACTTGTGGTAGTCGTCAGTGCAGTTGTGGTGCGAGAGTGTGTCGTTTGCGTTCATGTGTATTGATTTTTTATTGTTGTTCAAATAGGTGTTGATTGACTTTCATAAAGGCGGCATAACAATTCTCCATTGGGTCTTCTACGAAGGCCCTGCACTGTTCTAAAAGGCTTTCAAGTTGTTCGCATTCTTCGTCGGTGAACATTCTTTGGTCAGTGTGGCCAATAAAAATATCTCTGCAATCATCGTCAATGTTCCATAGTTCGTCGTTGGCTGCTAGAGAATCGAAAAGGGCTTGAACCTCTTCTGCACTTGTGATGTCTGTTGGTAGTTGAGTCCTCATAATTGTGTGTTTTTATGTTTGATTTGATATGTAAGAATAGCAAGTCCGAACGACTTCGTACATGGCTTCGCAACATGAGTCTGATGTTGTTGTCTTTCGTGTATAAAAGGGCATGAAACTGGCCCAGATCAACCCTTTGCGGCCGCTTAAATGCAATAAAAAAGGAGCGCAACGCGCTCCTAAATGATGTGTTGTTGATTGTGCTAGTAACAGATGTCTTGTCCCACCTTTAAGATTGTATTGCTGCTATAATTTATCCTTCCATAGAGGCACTTATAGATTCCATTGAAAAATTCATAGCCTTCCATTGCCGGAGTAATGGTTACAGATGTTATCTTGAAACAACCACTAGGCGCTACATACTTATCACCTGTGACATAACGATGCGGTAATGCGTAGTATTCATTTTTGAGAATGAAGTACGATATATCATAGTTGGGATACCTTACCCATAGGTCTACGTATTGCGGACTATAAAGATTATTGTCCAGATTCGCATCAACAACAATACCTTCAACCGTGGGTCCTTTTATGGTCGTTGCTGTTACAGGGGTTGATGAATCCTTGTGGCATGCGGTGAATAATAAGATGAAAGCCGTTGAAACCGCTAATAATGTTCTTCTCATGTTGTAAATTTTAGTTGTTGCTTGACGCTATTGTCGATTCGAAGATGCCGAAGGATTCCCGGGGAAGGTTCAAAGCGGTTGCTAAAGTGGCGCAAATGTGGCTTTTGGAGGCCTTTTGAAGCTAATTTGCGGCCTTTTTTGACCTAAACGGGATAGGTTATGGCGCGAATCAGGTCCATTGATCCAGGGGGTTCTTGCTTCGGTGCGAACCCCTTTATCTTCTCGTTGTAGCGTCCGAAGTCCCTGAACCCAGGCACCACGTTCTTGATTGGATAAAACTTGGCTGAACCAGGATGATAATCGCCTCGCGTTGCCAGTATGTTATAAAGAAAATCGGGAGTGTAGTAGTGGGTGACGTCGCTTGATTGGGGAAGGCTGACCGTGTACACCTCGTTGTTCAACATGAAGATGCAACCGAAGTTGGTGAAGATGACCTTATGCTTATTTACCCTGCTATAAAAATCATGTGCAAGTTTAAAGGGTTTAAGGTCCTCAGCCACCAGTTCCTGTGTTATCTCGTTGATGTCGATCAGGCAAAAGTAGGACAGCGACATGTGGTCCGTGGCTTCGTAACCTGGGCGCCTAACCATCCAGTTGAGACCACGCTTGCGGTAAAGAATACCGTGCTGGTTCGTCATCAGGTTCGGACAAAACTTCTCTTTCATTCATGCTTTAAATTTTAAATAGCCCGAAGGAAATTTTTAGGGAAATAAAAAAGGCAGTCCATAGAAATGGACTGCCTGACAATAACGATTAATACAACTAAAAAGAGTTGCGCAAGTTGGATTTGAACCAACGATCTCTGGGTAATGAGTCCAGCGAGTTACCACTTCTCCATCGCGCAATGTGTGTCACTAATAAGGACGGAGCTTTCGCTCCGTCCAATCAATGAAAAATGATAATAAATAATGAACTACTGCAACTACAAATTCTCTTCCTCTGTAACACCTCGAAAGTAGCAGAAGGCTGGGAATCGTTGGTGTTTCGTTTGAATTATTTTGGAGTCCCAGGCTATATTCCACCGCCTGCTTTGTACCACTCAATCTTTTGGTCGCTGCACACTGCCAAATCAAACCACTCAGACCTGCCTTGATCTATGTAGAAGTGCTTCACTTGTAGCCCGCTTTGATTAGTGGCCCAACCCAGTTCATTCCTGGGTTGAACGTAAGAGGACCACTTCATATTCTCGTACACTTGGCCGGAATATAGATAAACGAGAATCCAATCCTCGTTCAACTTGCTGAAGAACACCAAATCCTCATCCTCAATATCCTCCTCTTCAATCGCGTACAACGTCTCTGGGACCTGGTTCACCTTTATCAATTCATCCAGCAAATGCTTCGCTGCGTTCACACTTGGTTCTATAACTCTCCTCATTATGCTTTTACTTTATTAGTATCTATTTTTTTTCTTTTACTGCTGCCATCTTCTTTGTTGTTTGATCTACGAACTCGCTTTCCTTGAATGGACGCAGCGATGTTAAAACGGAACTTTTGAACGATGCCATGAAGACGTAGTACTGCCCAACCTTCATGTGCGGCAATATGGTTTTGCTTGTGCTTTCGCAATAGCTGAAAGTGGCACCGTCTGCACTTATTCCGCTGACGTCTGCCCAGTTATGGTCGCCGTGACGGGCTGATTGCTTACAGATGCCTCTGTACTCCTTCAAATCGTCGCTGAGGCCATCTGTGGGGCCGATATACTTCGCCCTGACTTTACAATTCTTGTTTGTTTTCATTATTTGTTTTTTACTTTAGATACGTAATAGAGTAGCTTGAGAAGGTTGCCGCGTTCTGCGAACGATCCCGCTAAACCAGTGAAGACTTTCTCCTTCGCCGATCCGGCATAAAAAGTCAATTCGTCCAGCCCGTCAAGCGCGAACATTGTCTCGAACAGCGAAACCAAGTGCAACACGACGGGGAATGCGGGCATGTCACTGAATTTTACCTTCCAGCAGCCTTCATGGTTTTCAACATAAACCAGGGTATCAAGCATCTTAGGGCAGTCATCAAAAACCCTCTTGAGTTCGTCGACCAAAGCACTGGTTTGGAATATCATTCCTTCGTCAATCATTTGTATGTCTTTCATTATAGTTTGTTTTATCTTTTTGCGTATTGGTTTTTGTATATGTATGGTTCCCCGTTCCTCCTGTAGATTGGGATAGGTGTAGATATTGGAATGACAGGGACTTGTTGCGCTTGCGCCTTATCTGACTGTTTAGCCATGTACATTTTCAAGCGATGATCAATTGAGTTTAAGTCTCCACCATCGACCTCAATATCCAGTGGCTTACATTCTACCTCAGTGGTTGTTTCTGCCTCATTATGGGCTAACCATCATGTCACTCACGCTGTCAGCTGCTGGTCTTTTTCTAATGGTTTGTTTGGAGGGGATAGCCTTATATAAGGCATTAATAATGCCGAACAATACAAAGCAAACGATACGAAGTATCGCTATTTAAAGCTGCAGGACAACACTACTTTAGATAAACTGCTGCTGTTCACCGATAGCTTATACAAGATCACTCCAGGAATGCGTGATACGGTAGTTGCAAAAGAAGAGCAAAATCAAAAAAATCTTGAAATACTTCGGCGGGCCGTAGAGATGGAAAAAGAAGCAAAGCAAGTGAAGTGGAGTATTCGAAAGTAAAGGAAAAAACAATTCGGTAGAGCATTTTGAACCGATGCTTAGGTTCGCACGGAAAGAGGTGGCCATAAAGGTTGCTAAAAACGTTACGAATTAAAAAGTGCTTCCTGCCTATACGCGAGTGCAACAAACGAATCTGAAGAAAGTGCAGCTGCCCCCAAACAGAAAAAGGAAAATTACTTTTATGCAATTGCTCGCGTAGAAATCCTTTTTTTTATTTAGGAATTGCTTTCAGTCCTGTACTTTATTGTACGCTTTATCATCAACAGGTTCTAACCACTCTGGTTTGCCTGCCGTAATTGCAATGTGTGCAAACCAACTATCTTTTGTTGCTCCATGCCAGTGTTTTACACCATCATGTGTAACAATAACATCACCTGCTTTTAATAATTGAGCTGGTTTTCCTTCTTCCTGATACCAACCTTCGCCACCTGTTACTAACAAAATCCGAAAGCCGTCACAAAGAATACAACGAAGTCTAGAACGTTATAGAAGTCCAGGAATAAGTAGATTACTTTAACCAAAGCAAGCACAATGAGTCTCCGGCTGCACACAAAAGCCCACTCCTATTTAATCAAAAACTTTGGCTAGATTTTTATCATTCAAAATAACAATTTCTTTCCCCTCAAAACTTATTAGTCCTTCGTTTGAAAGCTCACTCAATACGCGGAAAGTAGTTTCGTATGTAGTGCCGGCAAATGAAGCAAGGTCTTGCCTGCTTAGAGATATGTTTATGTAGCCTTCTTTAGTAACTCCAAATTTGGCTTTAAGATTGAGCAGTGAATATGCAACCCGTCCCTTAACTGGCATATGTGCAAGATTTCGCATGTTCTTTTCCGAATCCTGTAACTCTTCTGCATAAAACATGAGCAGCTTATGCATTAAGTCATAATTCACTTTAAGTGAAGTTTCAAATAGGTTGAGATCAATGAAGCAGGCTGATGTAGCTTCAAGTGTAGTTGCTGAAACAGGATATATATTTTGTTTACCTAGACCTCTATGTCCGACTATATCACCTTCGCCTGCAAACCGAACAATAAGTTCTTTATCCTCGCCCCACTTCTTATGTACTTTTACTTTGCCTTTATAAATAAAAAAAATACCTTTTAATTCATCACCTTCATAAAAAAAGCAACTCTCCTTTTTTATAATCAAAAGTCTGTCTTCTAACATCTACTACTGGCAACCACTCACT
>Ga0181468_100030_pt1 | contig 19062 bp, 23 predicted proteins | sample InSIn1SAF170_2_FD_119080 | JGI IMG/M metagenome (GOLD analysis project Ga0181468, IMG submission 119080) | Clean room microbial communities from NASA Spacecraft Assembly Facility at Jet Propulsion Laboratory, Pasadena, California, USA -... ... | reverse complement strand
CTGAGTTGTATGAGTGGATCGCGAAGCTAGCAGATAGTCAGGGAAGGTGTAGGCTCGACAAACCAATTGTGTGGACTCTAGAATTGGTGCGCAGACTACAAGGGTCGGAAGAGAAGCTCGCACACACTATGGACCATTGGCTCAATCAAATTATAGGAGGATTTATCACCAAGTTCGCAGTAGACACGACAATCAGTTATAGTGAGACGAAACGACACTTCCTCAAAGGACCACGAGGTAAGTACACTAAATCTTTGAACACTTGGAATAAAATGCTACTATGTGAAAAACAGGTTATGGGAATAAATTGATGTCTGGGGCAATGCGAAGTGGGATGACCTATAGAAACGAAAGTAGTGAAGAATTAGAGACTAGTCCCTTAATTTCACCTCTGCAGGAGAGCGAGGAGGAGCTTGCGAGAGTTTCACTGAGGAGCGCAATCAGTCTGATAAGACAACGAATTCCACGCATACCACCCCCACCTACACCACCACGAGTGTCACCATCTTCATCTCCAACTTCGCCCACACCACCTCCGCCACCACCACAGTTTAATATGGTGAGCGCAATAAAGTTTCCGGTATTTAGGGGAGTAGGAAACGAATATTTGGACCAATTTTGGTTCGTGGTAAAAGCTGTATGGGAAGCGCAAGGAGTCATGGATGATAATATCAAGAAGGCAACAATAGTTAGCGTGTTGTAGGATCACGCATTGACATGGTACATTAAGCATTCTAATGACCATCCAAACATGGGGATCACAGATATCTAGACCGCGCTGAATAGGGAATTTAGCAGGCCAAAATTAGAAATGTAGTCGATTATCAGGTTTAAGGAAATCGTGATGCTTCTAGGTGAGACCCCCTGGGAGCTGGATCAAAGACTAAAAGGTATGATTCGCGAAGCCAACATGACTTTGACAAATGGACAACACCGCGCATGGTTTGTGGCATCACTAACACCGCATCTAAGGACCGCGCTATCACAACATAAGCTATCTACTCAGGCCGAAGCCTTGGAAATAGCAATGAGGCTGCACAAGACCCCAATACAAGATCCAAGCCTGGGAGTCCAACAAATCCATGTGCAACTGCAGAATTTATGTCTGGAAATGCAGAGTTTAAAACAAGACAAGACAACCTGCCTAAAGGTACGCGAGGAAGTGTGATGCATAAAATGAAAAGGCCAGGGGCATGACAAGGACCATTGTCCAGTCTTCACAAACTACTTGACAAGAGGAGGGCCGATGCCATTAAGACCAAAGGCACAAGAAGGAACGAGGGCGGAACTTGCATTATGGTGCATGATTTGTTAGAAAGGAGGGAAGAACGCTACATACAACTGTCACCTATTACAGAAGTATACACAGTTGTTCTGCAATTTCTGCAGGTTAGTAGGCCATGATGAGTGCACCTGTAGAAGTTATGAGTTGATGATGGACCAGACTCCCGCTTATCGAGTACAAACCAAAACACGAACCCTCAATCCAAATACAGGGATGGCACACAATGGATTTCAGGGGCGCGGACGAGGTCGAGGTGGAATGGGACCAGGAAGGAGTCGCAGACAGCTGATTTGTTACAATTGCGGAGGCCTAGGGCATTACGCCCGTGATTGTACCAATCCAATGAAAGCATCATGTTTATATTGTACCCAATTTGATCATGAGACGAAGGACTGCCATACACTGATAGCGAGGTTACGCGATAAAGGGATACTCCAGCCTCCCCCGACTCAGAACATACAAATGATGAGGTTTGAACCACGCCAAGAAGACCCAAATGTAAACATAGTGCTTCTAAGTGGTATCACAACTGGGGATGACAAAGGTAAGCAACCGGAAGAAAGTGTGTGGGTTCGCAAGGCTCCTGCAAAGGAACCATATTTCGTGGAGGACTCCACTTTAGGTAGTAAATATCAACTAGAACCAAGGATGGATCCTTCAATGCTCACTACTTTTTTGGAGACATGCATGAAACTGCTGCGTGACAGCAAGACTGTGAAAGGACTGCAGGAACTCATCACTAGGTGCGCTGCGTCAAGAGAACCACGCGTAGTCCAGAAGCTTGGGAATCACACAATGCGAACGGGAAGAGAGATGAGATTGACTGTGAAAATTGGAGAATATGAAATGGATCAAGTGATTTTGGATTTAGGATCGGATGCGAACGTTCTACCAAAGTAGACATGGGAGCGCATGGGTAAGCCCACGTTGCAATGGTCTCCTATTCAATTGAGAATGGTGAATCAGCAAAAGATCCTACTGATGGGAAGCTTGCAGGGGATAACAATAGACATTGAAGGTGCGAGCACGCTTGCAGACTTCGAAGTGATAGAGATTGTCGATGAAAACAATCCCTATCCTGCACTACTGGGAATAGACTGGGCCACTGATATGAACAGAGTAATAAATCTGAAGAAGCGCAAAATGATTTTTGAGAAAAAGTCACTACGCGTAGTGGTGCCTTTAGACCATGTGGAAGGAGCTCTCTATACAGAACCAGTGCACGATGATGATAGTGATGACGATCTCGATTGTATCTACAAAATAACCGTGCGAGAGTAGGATTGGGTGAATCCAACCGCAGATGGTAGGATTTCGTGGGAGTGTGACAGCTCCTGCACTTCGGATTCAAATGAAGAAGTAGAACAATGGCAGAATTAGTTACACAAGGTAACCACACTCAATTGCAACATGATGATAAGGTCACTACGCTGTGTAGCAAAAAAGTCAAGGGATCTTCCTATGTATGATGGGTTGACACCGGTGGATGAATTCTTGGACAAATTTGAAAGTGAAGTACGATAACATCAGCAGTTCGATTCTCTGAAATGGGCGTTGTGTGCTATGCCTGCAAGATGGGGAAGGACGCAAAGAAAATTTTGTGGATTTCCGTATATAAGTAGCGCTCCAACCACTGCTCCTTTAACACTCGCGGATTCTAATTTTCCTGCACCGTGAACTCGTGAATTTTTCTGTCCAGCCAATTTTCAATTTCTTTCTTTGTCGGATTCCAGTGGGACAACATCAGACATCCCTTATGCAGATCCCAATCCCGGCAACGGAACCATTTGTTGGTTTGTTGGAGCCTAACCCAGGTTCGGAGGTGATTTAGCCAAACAAATCTCGGTACTACTGGCCCTTTCGGCAATATTCCACAGAGCGCAGACTAAGGTCTCACCCGAAGTAGTATGGGAGGGTGCTAGAACCAGGTTTCCACACCCTAGAGATGTCTGATGATTTTCTGTGGTCCGCGGTTTGACCCTGCGCTCATGTCACTACGCGCACTTATCAATGCCTCGCATCCTGTGATGCTGCCTTCACGCAACCCTACTCGGGGCTCGACTTGCGTTATTACCCAATCCCTTACTATTAGCCTGATATCAGCTGATCACTTAGCTTATCCGCCTATGTTTAGTTATGCTTAACAGTGTTTTATTCATACCAGTGCGCACGATAATTAAAACAGTATAGTTGAAAAAGATATATAATAACTCAAAATAGATACACAAGATTTGGAATTAAACTTCTATTTATTATTCTTCTTCCTTGGTTACAGACTCGACTCCACCCTGTGCACTCAGCTGCAAGGGTCCACGCACACAGCTACTGACTCTACTAGGCCTTTGCGTACTCATTTACAGAGCCTCTTCCTACTACTACGACCCAAGACACTTAGACTCTTCGTCTATGCTTCGCTATCTCATTCCATCTATTAGATTCTATCTTTCCCTTCATTCATTCCTTATTGATTCCCCTTTTACAACTTAGAGCGAGGCTCCATTTATACAATCCCATGGTTCGCGAACCATGGGTAAGCCGACACTACATTCAAAACTTAGGGCGAACAACCCTATGACTCTAACATACAATTTGTGCTCCGCACCCGCCATTCACGGAGTCTTTACAACAATGTTACTCAAAACTTGGGCTTTGTACCCAAAACATGTTCTAGGGGGATTCCATGCCCAACATCAGGTGCACACTTGATCCTGAGTCACTTAACATAATCCTTCTCAAGCGGATCAGGGGATACCTTCTAGAAACCCTAAACCTGTTGTCAGGAGGGGAGATCTACCAGTTACCCTATGATGATATCAAGATATTTTTCAAGAATCATTCTAGGGCAGCTAGAAAGAAGGGTAGGGCTAGTCAAGCAGTGGCTAGTTCATACTCATCCAATACATCCAACATGTTGGAAGAATTTAAGAGTGAAATGTTGCAAACCCTTACTCTGCAAATAGACACTATGCAAATCAAATGGAAGCAGGGGGAAGTAGAGAGATCATTAGCCATCTTCTGCCCTAGATGCATAAGGAGGTACCCTAGGAATGAATGTCCATTGAACCTTATAGAAATATGCTCGGTCTGTGAAGAAAACCAATCCACAAACAAGTACCCTTCTCTGCCTGGATTAAAAGTTGTGTATCAGGGGACCAAAGGGGTGACTAAACAACTCTGCTACATTAATCAAAGAAGGCCTCATGGACCTCGACCATACCAGCAGGTCATGCAAGGGTCATCCTATTCATATTACAACCATAATCAAAACACATTCGTTCCCCCTTGGTGACCCCTAGCTCATCATTCTTAGTCTACACTATCTCCCTGGTCTTTTGCACCTCAATACCATTCCCAATCATCCCGCCAACCATTTCATCCATATACTCTTCCACAACCTCAGTGGAATGCACCACCCAAGTGGTGGAGGACCCCATACAGCCAAGCTCCAACTTTATTGCCTTCACCTTCATCTCAACCATAACTCCTACACCCTGCTCCACCTAAACAACCTCATATGCCCACCCAACCAAACCTAGACCCGTATAATAGACAAGCACAACAGGTTTATAGTGGAAAAGCATCCTACCCTGCCTATGCTGTGGAAATTCATGAAATTAACCTTAGGTCTGGGAGAGTGCTTCGAAATAACCAACCTCCATCTCCATCTAGGGAGAGTGAGGAGGAAAGAGAGGGAAGTGTGCCTAGAATGAATCCACCCCCCTTTCCTGAAAGGTTAACCCATCTAGTCCATCACACCCTAGAAGATAATGAACTTTTGGGTGAGTTGAAAAATCTGTGTGTTAAAATCCCACTTCTCCAAGCTATCAAATATGTCCCCATTTACAACAAGTTGATCAAAGAGAAGTGTTTAAAACATCCAGGGAAGTGAAAGAGAGACACCCCTACAATTAATGTCATTGGACAGCTATCCAACTTAATGTTGGGGTGGGTAATTTGCCTGAAGTATTTAGATCTTGGGAGCCCTGTAGTAGATGTACACATCAATGGCACTATTAGCCTTGCTGGAAAAAGGCCCACAAATGGATCCATATAGGCTCTTAAAGTCTCCAAATTTTCTTAAAAACATGCCAATAGATCCATTAATGCTCTTGAAATCTTCAAGATTTGCTCAAATATCATCTAATGATCAAAATTAGCGCAAGAAGAGAGCCCTTAGAAGGGCAAGAATACACTATCGGGAGGCAAAAACGCTTGAAAACCATGAAAAACCCACAATCGCATGCTTAAACAGAGGAATGAACAACAACTGTTAGATCTGGCCAATCAACGGCCAAGATCTAAGCGGCTAATCGCAATCGGCCGAGCAGAAGGGACATTTTAAAGTTGAGCGCATGATGCCACTGATCAGCAATCACCAATGATCGGATCGGTGGGTCGCATCGGCGGGGAGCATATGCTATGTTATATAAAGGACTTGGGCAGTGAGCGACGCGCGATTGCAATTTATCGCATCACTAATATCGCATCGGCACTATACCACGGGCGGGGCCTATGCACATACATATGGGCGACCCGCTAGCCGGACCCGACGGCATTATATATGCGAGTTCATAAATTTTGAAGTCCGTGCCAAAGCCATCTTTAATGTATTTTCCATGTATTTTGTTATATAATGAAATACAAAGGGAAACAAGGGCAGTGCGATAGCGATGGAACCAAGACCGGATGGGTTCTGGGAAGTGAAATATATAATATCTGAAGTCCGCCAAACCCATTTTCATGCATTTTTCAGTGTTTTCGCATATTTCATAATATAAGGGAAATACATAGGAGCAGGCTTTTTGCGACTTGCGATGGTGACAAGGCCGGACCCAATAGACAATTAAACCATATTTTAGGACTTTTGAAGTCCAAAATACATAGAGAAGGGGGGATTTTTGCAATAATGTTGTGTTTTCTGTATATAACAGAAAAACAACCATTTATAAATGTTTAAGGGATTACGCAGGCCGAAAGACCCTTTCCATTATCTAACAGAGGCCAAGAGACAGGGACAAAGGCCGGAAGGGGAATAGAAAAAACCAGAGCATGCGCAGCTCACTACCAAACCGACAAAGCAGTCATGGAGCATTAACAAACAACGCATCTCATCCATAACAACATAATCAATTATGGAGCATCTCTGGCACAGGAGAACTCCTAGACAGCGCAACAAACCACCCAAAATATCTGAAAACGGTTACTCTTCTATCAGAAGCAGAAAACTACGAGCCCATGCTTACCTAGATGGCATCAAATCAGCTAACAATACAAATCAGACAGATTAAGACTTCGAGCCTCTTAGATTTCAGGAGCATTGTAAACAAGCTATAAATAGTGGAAAGTAAGATGTAATAGAGGTTCAACTTCTAGAGATTATTCCTCCTCTATTCCTTCAAGCTTCTCATCTTCATTCTAGCAATATAAGCTTATTTTGCCATTATATGTTCAATTTCCATTCTCTTTGTTGTTCTATGCTTGCACTTGAACAGTTTGTTCATGTTTTCTTTGTGTCTAAGACCAGATAACTGTCATCTTAACTCTACTTTGATAAATTAGATTTGCAAGCTTCTTTGCTGCCTGTAGCTAGCCATCCATATGTGGTCATATATGCATTTGCTAGTACAGTCAGTATTCTCTTTGCTGCTTGTAACTAGCCATTCATTTATGTTTATGTATGCAATCTGTTGGTATAGTCATTATTCCCCATCTATCCATTGAATTTATAAAGTATCAAACATTAGTGGTCTTAAGCCTTGTATTGGTGAGAGCGTTCATGCATGCCTTGAGTGAAAACAGCGCTGAAATGGTTATCTAACTTGATCCAAACCATCATTTATTCCTGTTATCACAAAATCAAGCACTGGAAGGCTGCTGACCAGGTAGACTCTGTGTAACTATTTCAAACCAGACTTTTGACTAAGGCTTAGCCTCCTTAGCCTGAGAGGGCTCTCTCAAAGGTTATTGATTTTGACTATTGATGAGATGGCTAACTCTTGCAAAGTAAATTTAACAAATATGTTGGCTGGACAGACATTACAAAGACTTCCATTGGGTTTATGGAGTTAATCATCCTTCAGTAAACTATAACACTACTCATACATAGAAGTCAGGGCATGTAATGTTTAAATACTCAAAACACATCTCATGGAAACTTCAGCTTACAAATACACACAGGAAATCAGAGCAGCAAAGTGAATTCTGAGTGATTGTGTATCTATACAACTGTAAAAACATAAAGGATAAAACAAAACCACATATCTTGAGCATTTGAAACACTGTATGAATCCTGAGAATAAAAGTAGTCACTTGTATTACTGAAAATGAGTTTGTACACAAGCCAAAATAACACTCTGTTTTCTCAAATATCCAACCCTCATTACATAAAAGTTTCATCTATATATAGAAACATAACTTTAACTACTTTGAGCTTCCTCCTCCAGCATGAGGGGAGCTCGATGACTGCCACTAATTACCCCTATCCACTATTGAACTAACTCATTAAATACAATAAGTGCTAAACTGGAATTTTAAAGAGTCCTAATTTAACTATAACTCTAATTCTATCCTCCTCGTAGAATGATTCTTTCTTGTTCTTTGACACCTGTCTCCTTTTAGTTTGGCCGAGATGGCTGAGAAAAGGATTCAATGTCCCATACTAGCTTTGGATGCTGAATGCTTTGATGGTTCAGTGATGTTAGGAGAAAACCCCTGTTTTTCCGGTTCCAGTCTTCCACCACTTATTCGAAAATGCAGCAGCATGTCTCCAGCTCTTTAATATCCCAAAAATGTAGAGCACCACCATGTTTCCAGATGTGTTGGAGGCTTCGTTGATGGACAGGTGTGCAAGCCAAGTCTCCTCGTATGCAACTCCTTCCAAACCCTAATGACCGGTAATAAAGTGCCTTTATAATCAAAATTTTAACTTGAACCAAAACATTACACTTTTACAAAGGTACACCTGTCATCATTTGAATGTCTATGCTATCTTCATTTGGTCTCCTAAATGTCCCTCAGATTTTTCCTTTGAAAATTTCTGATCATCCTATCAAACTGTTTGTCTGCGTTAAAAAACAACACCTACAACAGTTTCGTAGCGCGCTATGAAACTGCTGAATTTGCTAAAACAGTGTGTATTTGCCCTGAGGTATTTACTGCTTGGACCTTTAATTTTTTAAACCTCCTTTACATGTGGCAGAGATCTATATGTCTTCAAAATAATGAAACTAAGCAAAATTTTACAAAACTTAGAACAACACCTTTCTCAACATCAGTTAGCAGCTATTTGACCTAGTTGTGCCTTTAAGTCTGCAACCTCCTTCCTCAAGGCTTTGTTTTCAGCTCTTAAATGCATGTTTATTTTTCTAATGGATTTGGCCTGTTTGAGAGCTGGAACAGTCCATGTGTAAACATCAGCTACTGAATCCACCTAGCTTACTAGGTTTTTACTTCCTCTCAAAACAGCTTTTCGATAATTTGCATACCTGACTGCAGACTCCCTAGTGGCACTCTTCACCTTGGCAATTACATTTTTTGCTGCCTCCAACTGGCTCTTTATAGCTATAATGTTACCTCCTTGGGAAATAATGACTGTTCTATTCTTGTCTTTTTGCTTAATTTTCTCTGCCTCCTCTGTTCTGGACAATTTCTCAGCTTCCCTTACTTGTTTTCTTGTAATAGGTCTTCTTGGTTTGAAGATAAATTCATCACCTGGTTCATCAAACCTCAGTCTTTTTGAAGCTTTAGATTTCTTAGTGCTTTCTGGTGATGATTGAGTCAAATCAATGTGCATTGGTTCAATATGCACCGGTTCAACCTGCTCAAACTCAATGGCCTCAAGCAAATCACTCAAGCTGGCCTTAGATATCGGGCTTTCCTCAACAGTTAATGCCTTGCCTTTTTCTTTGCTTATTTGACTCCTTGTCCTAACTCTTGACACTATTTCAGATCCACTTGGTCCAGGTACAGCTTTCTTATGTTTAGCTTCTTCTTTTGATGATGGCTGAGGTTGCTCTTTAATGATCAGTGGCTTCACTGATTTTCTCAACTGTGACTTGGCCTTCTTTTTATCTTTTGCCTCCTTTCGAAGCTCAGCTATCGTGGGTTCTTCAACTGATTTTTCTTTTTCTCTAACCGACTGTGGAGTAAGACCTGTTTTACTCTGGAAACCAGCCATGAAGATGAAGGAATTCCAATCCCTACCTATTTTCTGAAGACCATCCAAAACCAACAATTTAACCAAACCATGGTGAAATAACGATGTTTCACAGTCATCCTTCCTTAATTGCACTTTGTCACACATTTTGCTTAGACTGCGAAACAAGTAAAAGGGAATATCTATGGATGCTTTACCAGTAAAATGTAACAGCAACTTGAAGTGATAGGAGTAGACCTTATTGTATCTTCCCTCACAGGTTAAGCACTTCTGAATACAGGTGAGAAGAATGGCATAGTGCTCCTTAACATAGTTTCTAGGCACTGCTTTTGTTAGGTCTTCATTCACATAGGCCTCTTTTAAAAACTCTTTGCAGGGGTTCATATCAAATTTAAAGTTCTTAAACCATTCTTGCCCCCCTCTTGGAATCTCAGTTACAGCAGCAATTGCCTCCGGAGACACTTGAACTTCTAACATAGCTATTTTAGAATTCAAACCCGTGAAGTTTAAAGCAAAATCCTTTGTTACCTGAGCATGGCCACCCTGCAGCTTCTTACAGAAATTCCAACAGCCGGCATCCTTGAAGGCTTTCTTCACGCCTTCATCTCTTAATGCAAGGTCCAAACCTTCAGGCTTTGTTCTCTGACATTTTCCCAGACCTATGTTCTTTCCTCTCCATTTCGCTTTTGAAATTTTCACACAGAGAATGGCCAACAGCTTCAACTCAAATGGTAATTCAATTCTTTTTAACGCGGGCTCGCTTGTAATCAGGCTCACTTGAAAAACTCGGGCTCGCTTGCAAACTCAAAAATCTCATCACACAGGTTGGTCATTTATGCATCATCTACGATCATCATAAAAAATCCTTGCACGGTAAAACCCATTTGAATAATATTTATGTGCATGCCTACAAATCTATTGGTGGAGTGATGGTTAATGAATGTTTGGGAGGTATGCCCACTGACATGAACGGACAGAAGTGGTGACTCATCAACAGACTTGACCCTTTGAGGAATATACGTTGCAAAACGCACGAATCTGCGATTTCGTAGCGTAGTTAGTTATGAATTGGCATAATGCGCTGCGAAATGGCTTGATGTTGACGCGCTGCGAAATGGCTAAACAATGATTACGCTGCAAAACTAACCAATGAGACTGCGCTGCGAAATTACGGAAAGGATCGGTGACATGGATAAGACAAGACATGGCTTTAGCAATCATGATGGAGGATGACCAATAGGATTAGAGAACGATTTACATCAAACACCTTTAAAACTTCAACCCTAAGTAAGAAACATAGGACAAAAACCATTTGACACCAACTTTTGACATTTAACTTGGACAAAGGATTATATACATATGTTTATAGTTCTAAGTGATAACAATTCCAATAGTTCAGAGAACAATATTGAAGATTATATGTTACTAGGCATCTCCGAACTACAACCTAGGATAGTTTCTTGGAGTGATAACATAATTGGTGCCGTTGTTGGGGAAAGGAAACTGAAGCTTAGCTTCCCTGGGAAATGACAGAGATCCAGCTTTGATGATAGACAAAGTCTGAGCATTTTTTTTGTTGTAATCATCTATCTGGTGACTCTACTGGAGGCCGAACCTCTTTGCGACTCCACATAATAGTTCTGGCTTAGTTTGTGAGGCATACTCAGAGAAATCCTCAGAAGCTACAAGCTGACCTCATACCTGACCCTGAAAAATCATCAAAGATAGAAAGGTATTGTAGAAAGGAGCATCAGGTTTAGGTAAACCTAAACAATCTCCTATATCTCTTCAAGCAAGTCCTATAATAGAAAAATTACATGTTGAGAGTATAGCATCTAATACTAGCAGTGAAGAAAACTCTCAGAGATTCATAAAGCTCCTTATTCTTTAGGTTCTCCTTTTTCTTTAAGCCTAAAGGAAACCTCACCTCCTACCCATCATACTCCTTTAGTCTTATCAGTCACTCCTCAACCCTCTATCATTCAGACTGCCAATACTCTTTTAGTCACCACAACTATGGCAGGTCCACAAGCACCTACCAAAATGGAAAGAATCATAGCTGCTAGGTATGGACCTCTAATACTACCCACCCCTTTGAATTTCATGCCTACTGAAGAATATCAAAAATATAGGGCTAAGTTCACTGGGACTGAAGGTGTTACTGCTGAAGAACATCTTGAGTCATTCTATAGCTATGTTGTTAATCTAGACATTGGTGAAGATGATGTGTGGATGAGAGTCTTTGTCCAAAGCCTAGATGGAGAGGCTAGAAAATGGTTCAGAGAACTAACCCCAAGATCTATAGCAGATATTGAAGCTTTAGATGATGCATTCCTAAAGAATTTGGGGGATAAGAAGGATCTCCTCTACTACCACACTGAGTTTGGTAACTTAAAGAGGGAAAATGGCGAGTTGTTGTTTGATTTTAATAAGAGGTTTAACAGTATGTATAGCAAGATACCAGCTGAAGTAAAACCCACTACTACCTATACTAAACTCACCTATGCCAGTGCTTTTGATTCTGACTTCTGCCTACTGTTGAGGGAGAGGCGATGTGCTACTTTGGCTGACATGCAGGATGCAGCCTTGGAAGTGGAATCAAACATCATGGTTGCATAGAAGCTCAAGGGAAATGTTGATAGAAGAAGACTGAGAGGCGAGTCTTCATCATCCTCTGATCCTAAGATAGATAAAATGTCCAAAATGATCGAGTCATTAGCCTCTGAAATCTCCAAATTGAAGGTTGAGCGGCACCTAGGGAAAGGAAGAGTGCCTAATACCTTTGCTCCTAGAAATCCAAACCCAAATCCATATAGACGAACTAATGAGCAGTTGCAGATTTTGCAAAGAAACAAAGATGCTAATGAAGACCAAAGGGTGAAGGCTATGAAAAGTCATTATTCAATGACCAGATCAGCCAAGAATGGGATGGTGAAGCTATTCTACAAACTATAGATCAACAAAGATATAATTTGAGGTCAAAGATAAATAATGCCAAGGAAACTCTTGTTCAAAGAGTTGTTGTCCCTGCAGTACAGCAAGCTAATAAGAAAAATCAATCGCTAGTTGATCCCATCATCCTCAAAGCTCCAACTCATGAGGTAAGAGGCCTTGACAAGTCTCCTTCTCCTTTCAGTTTTGAATCAAAAATTCAGAAGCTAAGAATACCTATGCCTCTGATTGAACTAGTGAAGAATGAGTCCTTCAAAAGATCCATCCTCGAGGCCCTTGAGCCTAAAGCCATCCAAGCCTCCACTAACTATGTAAATCTGCAAGATGACAAGCTGGGTGTTATTCTCAGTCCAATGATTGAAAACTGTGAAGACAGCTCCCCATCATTCTATGTCTCTCTGACTATTCATGATAAAATCCTTCACAACTGCCTTCTGGACACTAGATCCAGCCATAATCTAATGCCCAAGGTTGTCATGGATGAGTTGGGTCTTGACATCACCAAGCCTTATCATGACCTGTTCTCTTTTGACTCTAAAAAAGTAAAATGTCTAGGCTTAATCAAGGACCTAGCCATCACTTTGTCTCAGCTGCCTATGAAAAGCATGATGATGGATATTGTGGTGGTAGATGTACCCCCCAAGTTTGGCATGTTACTTTCTAGAGGTTGGATCAAGAGATTAGGTGGATCATTACAAAATGATCTGTCCTATGCTACTGTCCTAGTTTTCGGAGGTGAGCGCAAGAGATTATACAGAGAAGCTCAGTTGGCTTATATAATCAGTGATGAAAAGAATCCCACCAATCATCCCATATATGCTATCGACATTAATTTTGGAGCTTGTATTCTTCATATTGAAGAATCCAAATTAGCCTCCACGTAGCTCAAGAAACCAGTTTGCTAGATCACAGAGGAAGAAAACCCACAGATTTGGGATATGTTCTTTGATGGGGCTTGCTCTAAAGAAGTTGCAAGGGCAAGTGTAGTCCTTGTGTCCCCAACACAGGAATACATTCATTTATCTTTCAAATTAACCTTTCAAGTCACAAACAACATAGCAGAGTACGAAGCTTTGATTTTGGGCTTAAGCGCTGCTAAATAAATGGGTATCAAAGGCCTGAAAGTGTTTGGAGATGCAGACCTCATTATTCAACAGGTAAACAAAAATTTCCAAGCTAAGCATCCAAGGTTGAAAGCATACAAAGATGAGGTATGGAGGCTCAAGGATTCTTTTATTAATTTCAGCATTTCTTATATCTCGAGAATGAAGAACCAGCTTGCCGACTCCCTTGTTGTGTCTACTAGCACGTTTATTCCTCCTTTACCTCCTCAATTGACATATGAAGTTTAGGTAAAATATAGACCCTCTCTGCCTAACAATGTCAAATATTGGAGAGTTTTTTAAGACGATGAGGAAATTAACAGATTTTTACAAGTCGTTGAGGAATTTGTTGAAACGCACATCAACCAAGAAAATGAAACCATGGAAGAATGCAGCCAACCCAAGTTTAAAAACAAGATCGGCTGAGGAAGCATCGTCCAGCTGCCTAGTAACCATATACCAAAGGGATTAGTGCCTCTAGAGAAGCAGTTCGATAAAAACGATGTGCCATATAAGCTTGCCGAAACAGAAAATGAGTTTGATGTTCGTAAACAAAATATAGGGAGCCCAGCCCATCCGAAATACATAAATCTATCCACTCATTTGTCCTCTGCCCAGAATTCCGAGTATTGCACCCTCATGAAGCATTTAGCTGATATTTTTGCCTGGGAATACAACAATCTTAAAACCTATGATGCAGACATCATTCAACATAAGATTCCACTGGAAAAGAACACCATCCCCTTCAAGCAGAAATTAAGACCTATCAACCCTCTCTTATTGCCTTTGATTGAGAAAGAAATCAAGAAGTTGTTGGATGCCAAAATCATAGTTCCCCTAAGGTATTCAAAGTGGATAGCTAACCTTGTGGTAGTAAGAAAGAAAAATGGAGAAATCAGGCTTTGTGTTGACTTCAGAAATCTGAACAAGTGCTCTAAAAAATATAACTATCCCCTGCCTAAGATGGAATACTTGCTGCAAAGAGTTTCAAGGGCTAGAGTCATGTCTTTCTTAGATGGATTTTCAGGTTACAATTAGATTGTTGTACATCCTGAAGACCAAGAAAAGACCGCCTTCACTACTCCTTGGGGCACTTTCATGTACTCCAAGATGCCTTTTGGACTGATGAATGTTGGCACTACTTTTCAGAGGTCCATGGACATAGATTTTGTGGGAGATAAGGACAAGTTTGTCCTTATTTATCTTGATGACATAAAAACCTTCTCCAGTAGCCACAAAGACCATTTACAACATTTGAAGAAGTTCTTCCTAAAATGCAGACAGATTGGAATTTCAGTAAACCCAAAGAAGTCACAGTTTTCTCTAGAAGAAGGAAAACTTTTGGGACATATTGTTTCTGCCGAAGGTCTGAAGATTGATCCAACAAGGGTTCAAGCCATTCAGACATTGTCCATCCCAAGGTCAAAAAGGGACATTCAATCCTTCCTGGGTAAGATTAATTTTGTAAGGAGGTTCATTCCAAACTTTGTAGAGTTAGTAAAGCACATCACTTCCATGTTGAAGAAATGATCAAAAATAAAATGGACAGATGCTTCAATAAGCTCTTTTGAAGGCATCAAGCAAGCTATCATGGAAGCTCCCACTCTAATAAACCCAGATTACACTAAGGAGTTTTGTATCTTCTCTTTTCCCTCTTATGATACACTCGCAACAGTTCTGTTGCAGAAAAATGATGAAGGCATAAAGCACCCCATGGCCTTTTTTAGAAAAACTCTAAGGGATGCTGAACTAAGGTATGAACTTATTGAAAAACAAGCTTATTCTCTCATAAAATCTTTAAAGGAATTCAGAATTTATATTCTGCATTCCAAAGTAGTTGCATATGTTCCTTCAACTTCAGTAAAAAAATGTCTTAACTCAGCCAGATATTGATGGAAAGAGAGCTAAATGGATTGCAAAATTCATAGAGTTTAACATAGAGGTGAAGCCCACTAAGCTTGACAAGGGCCAGGGCTTGGCTAAACTTATGGCTGAAGAAAATTACAGCTTGTTAGACATAAATAGCATGGGTCTAAATTCAGATTATGAGCAAACAGAGGGAGAAGCAGAAGAGAAAAAGCAAAATCAATCTCTAGCTGAAAATATAGCCACCTGTGAATGGTATTCCAGCATAGTTCATTTTTTGCAGAAGCTAGAAGTCCCTCCAGGACTTAGCTCAAGTCAAGCCCGGGCCATTAAGCTCAGATCAGCCAAATTCTGCATTAATGAAAACCTACTCTATTGGAAAGACACATCAAGAATCCTCTTGAGATGTCTAGATAAAGGACAATCTGTGGAAGTCATGCATCAGTTCCATTCTAGCATCTGTGAAGGGCATCATTATTGGAAAACCACAACCCACAAAATCCTGAGAGTTGGGTATTATTGGCCTTCTATGTTCTCTGATGTGTTTTCTTTTGTGAAATCTTGTGATAAGTGTTAGAGGTTTGCAGGAAGACATCAACTAAAGTCTCGGCCCTTAAAGCTAATACATGTCAATGGTCCCTTCCAGCAGTGGGGCTTGGATTTTATAGGTGAGATCAACGCACATTCCAGTGGCCAACACAAATGGATCTTAGTAGCCACTGATTATTTCACCAAGTGGATTGAGGCTATACCCACTAAGAATGTCAATCATCAAGTTGTCATAAAGTTCTTGAATGAGAATATTTTCACTAGATTTGGTTGCCCAACCAAACTAGTCACTGATAATGCAGCAGCTTGCAAGGCAAAAGAGTTAGTGGACATGACTGAATCCATGGGCATTCAAGTGGTGCATTGTACCTCATATTATCCTCAAGGCAATGGCCTGGCAGAATCATCTAACAAGAGTCTGGTAAGTGTACTCAAAAAACTGTTAGGGGACAAAAAAAAGAGCTGGGATTCCAAGTTGAAGTTTGCACTATGGGCTGACAGAGTTACCATCAAAAATTCCATAGGGAATTCTCCATTCAAACTGGTTTATGGCGCTGATGTTGTTTTCCCCATCCAGTTGATTCTCCCTGTAGCTAAGTTCATGCAAGAAGAACAAGATGAAGAGAATGACATGGTAAGAAGAATGAATAGCTTGGTTGAACTACAGCAGATCAGAGAGTAGTTGGTTGAGAAGTCAACAGCTCATCAGAAGAAAATCAAAGAAACCTTTGACAAGAAGGCAAAAGTGGACAATTTCCAAGTTGGTGATTGGGTGCTTAAATGGGATGCATTTAAGGAAAAGAGTGGTAATCATGGCAATTTTGACTCCTTATGGACAGGTCCTTTTGTCATCACTCAAGTTTAGCAGAACAATACATTCATTCTGCACAGTTTGGAAGGAGGAGATACTTTTGGTATCCCAATAAATGGCGGTTCTTGAAACTTTATTTCGTTTAAGGCTTTAAAGCCTTGTCATTGTAAATATTTTTTTCCAGTTTTTATTTCATTAAAAAATAGACTCCATGCCGAATGGAACACTAGAAGGAATATTTGACTTTGTTTTTTAAGGAAAGGCATTGATTTGTGATCCTTGAAACCTCAAAGGGAGGATTTCATCCCCAGAAGGAGCCAGTGTTAGCCTTGTTGGCAAAAGGCCCACAAATGGATCCATATAGGCTCTTAAAGTCTCCAAATTTGTTTAAAAACAAGCTAATAGATCCAATAATGCTCTTGAAATCTTCAATATTTGCTCAAAGATCATCCAATGATCAAAATCAGCGCAATAGGAGAGCCCTTGGAAGGGCGGAAATACACTATCGGGAGGCAAAAATGCTTGAAAACCATGAAAAACCCACAATCGCAAGCTTAAATAGAGGAATGAACAGCAGCCTTTATATTTGGCCGATCAACGACCCAGATCTAAGCGGCTAATCACAATCAGCCGAGCAGAAGGGACAATTTAAAGTTGGGCGCATGACGCCGCCAATAAACGATCGCTGATGATCGGATGGGCGGGGAGCATATGCTATGTTATATAAAGGACTCGAGCAGTGAGCGATGCGCAATTGCAATTTATCGCATCGACATTATACCACGGTCGGGGCCTATGCACACACATATGGGCGACCCGATAGCTGGACTCGGCGGCACTATATATGCGAGTTCATCAATTTTGAAGTCTGCACCAAAGCCATATTTAATGTATTTTCCGTGTATTTCGTTATATAACGAAATACAAAGGGAAACAGGGGCAGTGCGATAGCGATGGAACCCGGATCCGATGGGTTCCAGGAAGTGAAATATATAATATCTGAAGTCCGCCAAACCCATTTTCATGCATTTTTCAGTGTTTTTCGCATATTTCATAATATAAGGGAAATACACAAGAGTAGGCTTTTTGTGACTTGCGATGGCAACAAGGCCAGACCCAATAGATAGTTAAACCATATTTTAGGACTTTTGAAGTCCAAAATACATAGAGAAGGCGGGATTTTTGCAATAATGTTGTGTTTTCTATATATAGCAAAAAAATAGCCATTTATAAATGTTTAAGGGATTACGCAAGCCTGAAGACCCTTTCCATTATCTAACAGAGGCCAAGAGATAGGGACAAAGGAAGAAAGGGGAATAGAAGAACCACCGCACGCGCAGCTCACCCCCAAACCGACAAAGCAGCCATGAAGCATTAACAGACATCATAGCTCATCCATAACAATAGAATCAATTATGGAGCATCTCTAGCACAGGAGAACTTCTAAACAATGCAACAAACCACCCAAAATATCTGAAAACGGTTACTCTTCTGTCAGAAGTAGGAAAATAAGAGCCCATGCTTGCTTAGAGGGCATCAAATCAGTTAACAATGCAGATCAGACAGATTAAGACTCCGAGCCTCTTAGAGCTTAGGAGCATTGTAGACAGGCTATAAATAGCGGAAAGTAATAGAGGTTCAACTTCTGGAGATTATTCCTCCTTTGTTCCTTCAAGCTTCTCATCTTCATTCTAGCAATATAAGATTCTTTTGCCATTATATGTTCAATGTCCATTCTCTTTGCTATTCTATGCTTGCACTTGAATAGTTTGTTCATTTTTTCTTTGTGTCTAAGGCCAGATAACTGTCATCTTATCTCTAGTTTGATAAATTAGATTTGCAAGCTTCTTTGCTGCCTGTAGCTAGCCATCCATATGTGGTCATATATGCATCTACCAATACAGTCAGTATTCTCTTTTGTTTCCTGTAGCTAGCCATTCATTTATGTTTATGTACGCAATCTGCCAGTATAGTCAGAGTTCCCCATCTATCCATTGAATTTATAAATTATTGAGCATTAGTGGTCTAAAGCCTTGTATTGGTGAGAGCGTTCATGCATGCCTTGAGTGAAAATAGAGCTAAAATGGTTATCTAACTTGATCCAAACCATCATTTATTCTAATAGTTAAGAGAACAATATTGAAGATTATATGTTACCAGGCATCTCCGAGCTACAACCTAGGAGAGTTTCTTAGAGTGATAATAGGCACCATTGTCCCCCATACCTTGATTTATCTTGGGGTACAATGCACCACTTGAATGCCCATGGATTCAGTCATGTCCACTAACTCTTTTGCCTTGCAAGCTGCTGCATTATCAGTGACTAGTTTGGTTGGGCAAC
>Ga0181468_100028_pt1 | contig 19162 bp, 20 predicted proteins | sample InSIn1SAF170_2_FD_119080 | JGI IMG/M metagenome (GOLD analysis project Ga0181468, IMG submission 119080) | Clean room microbial communities from NASA Spacecraft Assembly Facility at Jet Propulsion Laboratory, Pasadena, California, USA -... ... | reverse complement strand
TGTCGCTGATACTCGCGGTTCCTGACAGGGTAAGATTGCCTGCGTTGACAACTGCACCACCACTGTAAGCATGTCCGTTCGTCATCGTCAGGTCGTTAAGCACGAAAGTAATTCCGCTGTTGACGGTAAAGATGCGACTGTTAGCGTTGCCGTCAATGGTTACGTTGCCGTCAATCGTCAGGTTCTTGTCTATGGTGATTTGGCCGCTGGTCAAGGTAACTGTCTCAACGTCGCAGGCGAAGGTGATCGTGTCCCCTGCCTGAGCGTCTGCTACAGCTTGGCGTAGTGAGCCCGTGCCGCTGTCATTTCCGTTTACAACCGTTGGTGCAGTCACGCTCACGTTCTGCTCGGCGCTTCCACTGTTACTTTCAGCGTCAGTCGCTACAGCTCTGAATGTGTAAGTGCCTGGTGCGCTCGGGGTATAGCTGTAGGACCAGTCGTTGCCTGAAAGTGTGGCGTCGCCTAGCTTGGTGTCGCCCTCATAGATTTCGACGCTGCTCACCGTTACGTTATCCGTGGCTGTACCTGCCAGCGCGACTGCGCAGCCTGTATTTAGGTCACCGGGATCAGCAAAGGTAACTACCGGGTTTTCATTGTCTCCAGTGGCTGGGCAATTCACGTCTGCTTCAGCAAAGACACCGTAGGTAAAGGGCTGCCCCATGTGATTGACGGTGAAGGTGAGCTGGGTGGTGGTCTCGTTCGGTGCTAGCGCTCCGTCTCCACCCAAATCGTCGTCGGAGACGGTTGGTTCGGTGGAAGAAACGATGTTGCTGGTTGCTTTACTGTCCTGATAGAAGCTAAAGGGTTGCTCGTAGGTAGAGGTGGTGACGTTTTGAAAGCTAGCAGTGATCTCAAGGATGTTGCCGGGTAAAAAGGCGTAGTCGTAATCGACGAGCGCAAGCTCCCGACCGGGTGTGAGGGTGCGGACACCCGCTTCGCAGGTGTCTGTCTGGAGGGCTTCCAGGGCTTGGGTATCGATGTTCTCGAGCTTTGCCGAACCGCTCGCGGGATCGACAGCGAAGGAGAAGCTTGGGACTGTAGCGGCCACAGGGGGTTGGACGGCCTGATTACAGGCAGCCAGGAGCACTGCACTGAAGAGAAGAAGCGTGAAGGATCTGAGCTGTTTCATGATTATCTCCTTAGTTCTATTAGGGTTGGGGGGTGGGCGAGAAGGAACCGAAGAAGGTTTGCAGCGTCACGTCTTTAGCGCTGCCGTGCTCCTTAAGTTGAGGCGGGGCATAGGGACGCTTTGCCTGCCCCTGAGGTGGGCTGGCTGAATCCTGTGCGGTCGAGTTGTGAGCGTTCTGCTTGTGGGTTTCGTTCATCATCGTTCCTTTCGGGGGTGAGGTTGTTTGGGGGCTGATTGGGAGGATTTCATAGGGTGAGCACGGGTTCTCCTTCCTCCCAGAGATGGGGCGTCCAGGGGTTGTCCGGGAAGTTCTGGAGCCAGTCCACCTTTCTAAAGTGGTTCTGGCAGTACCAGCAGGGGGAACGGTCGGCCTCGCGGGCGCGCTCACGCAAGCGGGCGGCTTTGTCGCGTTTGAAGCGCTCGTTTTGCAAAAAGAGCTTCAAGAAGCCTTCGCGGAAGGGGGTTTCGTTCAGGTCGCAAGCCACGTCACTCTGACCAACGTCGGGACCATGGCTCGAGAGGTGACAGCACTTGGTCAGACGACCCTGGCAATCGATATTGACTTCTTGCAGGTGCAAAGGGGCGCAGGGTAGCGGGTCGTCTGTGCTGAACCCAGGAGCCATAGCGACAGGGAACACGCCCGCGTAGTCGCGCTCGAGCGCCCATATTTCCTGCTCGACCTCGAGGCGCTCGGCGGGCGAGAGGTCGAAGCCCTGCGCGGTCGTCAGCGGTGAGTGAAGCAGATGCCCGAAGCGCAGGCCGCTGCTCCCGAGTCCTTGCACGAGCTGGATCATCGCGCGCAGCTCGAAGCGGTTATGCCGGGTGACGACCATGTTGTTGCTGAAGGGAAGCTCCAGACTCCGGGCGAGGTGCATGGCCTCCAGCACCTTGTCCCATGAGCGGGGGCCGCGCAGCGCGCCGTGTGTTTCACGGGTCGCGCCGTCGAGGCTGAAGGTGATCTGCTCGAGGCTCTCGCGGTAGGGGAGCACCGTTTTGTGGCTTCTGGCGAAGTTGTAGCCGTTGGTCACAAAGGAAAAGCGGTAGCCCGCTTCGGCGACACGGGCGAGCAGGTCGCCAAAGTGCTTGTAGACGGTCGGGTCGCCGCCGGTGAACGTCAGGTGGGTAAAGCCGAGCCCGGCTGCACCCTCTAGGACGTTGTCGATAACGCGCAGCGGCAGGTCGTCGTTGCCGCCGTGCCGCCCGGAAAAGCAGTGGCGGCAGGCCAGATTGCAGCGGTTGGTCAGTTCTATCACGATGCGCATACGGGAGCCTCCCTGTGGGCTGCACCTTCAGTTAGGGGTTGGACGGTAAGGGTTTGGGTGATAAGCGTGTGGGCGAGGTCGGGCTGCTCGAGGGCGTCCTGACCCAGCAGCAGCTCGAAGCTCCGCGCCTGCAGGGTGAGCGCCGTAAGACTCGTGAGCTGCCCCTGCGACACCGCGACGTCGGTCATGATGCCCGCGCTCTGCTGGCAGAGCCGCAGAAGGCTCTGGGCGTTGCTCAGCGGGCGCAGGCGCGTGGAGGCGGTTCCCGCAAGCGTGGGAAATACGATGGAGGACGGGGTGCAGTGCGGGGTGAAGGGGCTAGAGCCCGGTGCGGCGCTCTCGAGGTAGACGACTCGCTTGCCGCCCGGATCGCCGAATTCGCTTGCACCCGCGAGGCCGGGGAAGTAAGCGAGGGTCTCCGCTGTACACGAGAAGCCCCGGCGGAAGGCGTGTGCCCGGACGTCGCCGCTCGCCTCTTGGCGCAGTAGGACGGCGTCGTCGGAGAGGTAGCGCCAGCCCTGGTCGATGAGCTGCAGGCTGGTGGTGGTCTTGCCCGAACCGGACGCTCCCACGAGCAGGAGTCCTGCGCCGTGACGCTCGAGGCCGCAGGCGTGGAGGCCGTAGCAGCCCTGGGGTCTCAGGAGCATGAGCAGCCCGAGCAGGAAAAACTCGCGCTGTTCGTAAGCGCTATGTTGGCCGAAGTCGTCTGCTAGGAAGCAGTGAGCTGAAAGCACGTTCCCGTTGCTGCGAAGCTGGAGCTGCGCCGCGCCGCAGCGGAGGCTGAAGCCCTCCCCGACACGCTTGACCACGAGGGCGCTGGCCTGATAGATCGTCTCACCGGGTAGGTCCGGGAGGCGGCGTGGCTCGAGGCGCAGCCGTGCGCGACCAGATTCGGAGGCGGGTACGAAGGCGACCAGCTCGCTCAGGTGTGCGTACGCACGTTCGAGCAGAGCGGTTTCTTCGCTCGTAAGCGTGAGCGTGACCCCCGCCACGCTGAGGTTTTTCTCGGCGCGCATCGTCATTGCCCAGCCCCACTGAAAAACCAGCCGGACCCCTTGGGCAGGGGAGCACCGGAAAGCGTGAAGAGCCCTGCCCCGGTCTTCTCGAAGCGGACGGCGTTCCATCCCGCTTCCAGCTCGAGGGCGTAGGCGAACGTCGCCAGGCTGGTTCGGCAGCGGCCCTCTAGCCGCGCTGCCCGGTCGGCGTAGGTGTACTGGAGGTAGCTGTCGCCTGTGCGCTGCACCCCCGACGTGACGACGCTGAGGCTCGAGGCGTAGGCGATCCGTCCGCCGTCAGGCAGCTCGAGGGCGGAGAACGTGCCGAGGCGCAGCGTCCCAGCCGACCCTGTATTTGAAACCGTATCCGACACCGTGACGCCGGGGCAGGGGGCGAAGGGGGTGAGCTGCGCGGCGCTCACGGGTTGCATGACGAACTCGAGCACGCCCGCGTCGCTGACCGTTCCGCTGGCCACCACGGCGGAGCTGCCTTCGCTGTGGAGCCGCGCCTCTACGGTGCCGTGCCCGCCGGGCCAGTTCAGCACGTCGGTGCGAGCCGCGTCGGGGGCGACAGGAGCCGTGGGGAGCGCGGTACACGCGCTCAGCAGCAGGAAGAGAAAGGAAAATCTGTGCATGGATAGTTCCCTAACCGAGCGGGTGGTAGCCGTGGAGGTCTTGAACGCTCCCCAACACCACTGTCCCGCTCACCTCGAGCCAGGCGTGAGCCTCGAGCGCGTCTCCCTTGCGGCGCACGCCGATCACGACGCTTGCCTGCTGCCCGGCCCGCGCGAAGAGCTCTGCGCCAGCCAGGGCTCGAACGAGGCAAGTCGCGTGCGGCACGAAGCGCGCTGCCCGGTCGATGGTCCGGGCGAGCTGCCGTGGCGTGGCTGAAATCTGTGCGGTGGCGCTGGGAGATCTGTGCGTGGACGACCTATGAGCGGGAGATTTGTGTGCGGGAGATCTAGGGGCGACCCAGCGAAAGGGCAGGAACCACAGGGCGAGGCGGTAGAGCCACAGCCACATGAGCGCCCCTAGCAGCACCCGAAGCCTGCGCAGCCGTTTAGCGGCTTTCGACAAGACCCGCCTCCTGCAGGGTGCCGAGCAGGGTAGCAATATCGCGCTTAGCGGTTTCAGCATCTACCTCGTAGTGCTCGAGGACGAGCCCCAGGAGCGCCTCCGGGGAGCGGGGTTCACGCAGCGCCTCCCAGAGGTGGCTACCGACACCATCGAGGGAAAAGTAGCGCCCCGAGGCGACGTTCAGGATGACCGTTTCACCTTCCATGCGCGTTGAAATCTGCGTTTTTGCACTAGACCACTGCCTTTCAGCACGCGTAAGCACTGAAACCAACTCCTTTGATTCGGGTATTAGGTGGTAAGGAGGCTTGCTTGACCTGTAGGACATTGTGAGGCAGTGGATCGGTGTACAGACGTGACGAGGGTACGGGAACATGAGTGAGGTATGAAAATAGTGCTTTCATCCTCACGTCTCATGTTCACGGTAAATTGTTAGAAAAAATTAAACTGTCCTCATGTAGTTCAAAACTGAGTGGGGCAGGCGTTTCTATTGTCCTCAACGGCTTTTTAGACAGCGATTGCTGAAGCGGTGCTCAAGGCTCGAGGCCGGGATCTCGTTTTTTTCGTGAATCTAGGCACGTTCGGTCTAGGCACTCGGGGGCCGAGTAAAGTAGGTTTTCTCACACTGGAATATTGGGTAAAATGTTTGCAAAACAATGCTCGCTGAGCGGTGTTTGGCTTGCGCGCGCCTCACCATCCGGCGCGAGATGCCTGATTTCATACGAGATGTTTACCTTGATGGGTCGCTGCCTGTGCCGTCGCGCTGTTTGAGAGTCGTTCCGGGTTGGAAAGAGGTGGCTTGCGCGGGTTATTTTTGCCGCCTCGAGCCCACCCCCTTGAGTCTCTTCGCGCCCGCCGCCTCTTTGGGAATAACTGAAATCGCCCCGTTCATTTCCAGCACCGCCGTTTCGACGTAGCTTAAGTCTGCTACACCGTGTTCGCGGGCAGCTTCCTCGAGCTCGCTCAAACGGATGCCCTCGCGCTGAAGGTTTTCAGACAGTGCCTTGCCCCGGTAGACGAGCATGACGGGGTGAGACTCGAGCCGCGTCTGCACGAAAGGGAGCCGCACGCTGACGCGGTAGAGGACGATCAGGGTGGTTGCGCCCAGGAGTCCCCCCGATCATGGCGTTTTGCAAGACGTTGGAGAGGAGCAGCAAGGTGACGAGATTGATAGTCGTAAGCTGCCCGAACTGCCTTCCCCCGCTGAGGTGCAAGAGGATCAGCAAGACGCTGTAAACAGCAGCGACGCGCAGGACGGTAAAGAGGATCGTGAGGGGAGTGCCGAGGGCAAGCTAGATGTTGGGGGGTACGTCCATGCCCTACTGTAGAGGCTGGCTCTTCGGATGTTGATCGGTCGTCGACTTCGCCCTGGGGTGTGCAGCGAGAGGCGACGTTCTGGCTTAGGTGTTAGGCGTTATGGATGTGGCCTGCTGCCTTCCCCGAAGGGTTTCGTTGTGACGTGAACGGGTCTGGCGTCCTCGAGGTCGGTGGCTTCAAAGATCTCAGAGCTATAGCACTTCAACGTTTAGTCGCTACAAATCTCCGCAGGTAACATCACTCAACGTGCGTTCTAGACGCTACTTTAAAACGTGAGCGTGTAGCTTCTCAGATGATACCTGCTATAGGTGTGCCAGCATCCGCATAGGTCGGCTCGAGCGCCAAAGAAAAGGCTGCGCGGAAAGCTAGCGCCCCTTTTTGCGCAGGGCTGCCAGCGCGTCCCACTGCTCCGGAGTCACCTCATCTAAAATATTGAACTCTCCGCCCTTCCACGCGGTTTCGCCCCCATCTATCGCGATTACGTCGCCGGTGATAAAGGCCGCCGCGTCCGAAATCAGGTAACTCGCCAGGTTCGCGAGCTCGAGGTGTTCCCCAACGCGCCCCAGCGGAATCTGCTTTTCAAAGAGTTCCTGAATCTCCGGCGTGGGCATCAGGCGGCTCCACGCGCCCTCGGTCGGAAACGGCCCCGGCGCGATGGCGTTTAAGCGAATCCCATACTTGCCCCACTCGGCCGCGAGCGATTTGGTGAGCGCCACGACGCCCGCCTTGGCGGCTGCGGAGGGCACCACGTAGCCCGAGCCGGACGCGGCGTAGGTCGTGGCGATATTGAGGATTGTTCCCTTGTGAGCGCTGGTGATCCAGCGTTTGCCGAGCTCTAACGTGCAGTAAAAGGTGCCGTGCAGGACGATGTCGAGTACCGAATCTACCGCCCTGACCGAGAGGCGCTCGGTCGGAGAGATGAAGTTTCCGGCAGCGTTATTCACAAGTACGTCCACGCGCCCGAAACGAGCCTCGGCAGCGTCCATCAGAGCCGTGACCGCTTCGGGGTCGCGTACGTCGCAGGGGAACGCGAAAACCTCACCCGATGCCCCCCCACCGGACATGGTCTCGGCGGCTTCACGCAAGACTTCTTCGCGTCGTCCTGTGATGACGAGCTTGGCTCCCAAACTCAGAAACCGCTTGCCCATCGCCCGTCCGAGGCCGCTGCCCCCGCCCGTGATGAGCACGACCTTGTCCCTGAGCAAGTCTGCTGCAAACACCTCTTCGAATCCCTTGCTCACATGTGCCGCCTCCACCCGTTATCGTATCGCCCCACCTGCCGAGGCGTGACGGCTTTCCGTCGGCTATGCTGGTGGGGATGGCTTGGGGCGAGAGACCGACCGGAGTACAGAGAGCGTAGGGAGACGATGAACTACGCGGCTCTCCTGGCACTGCTCGCGGCGCTGGCGTTCGCCGCGCCGTTTCTGGTCAACCTGGCCTCGCTTCTAGGAATTCCCCGGGCGCTCGGCATCGTGACGACGCTGGCAGGCGCGTTATTTTTGCTAGGCTGGCTGTTGGTGCGGGAGCGGGTCGAGCGGCAACAGCGGCTCGAGGCGCGTATCGCGACCTTGCACGCGCGGCGTAGCCGGACGCCGGGTGACCCAGAGAGTTACTTTTTAGCGGGTGAGCACTTAGGCGACCTGCTCGTTCAGGTCGGACGGCCCCGCGAGGCGCTGCGTATTTTCGAGGCCTACAATCGGCTGCTGGAAAACGCAGCGGGGCGTGAGAATGAAAGGCGCGTGACCGAAAGGGTCATCGCGTCGCTCCGGCGTGAACTCGCCGAGCGGCAGGAGGAAGAGCGTGAAGGCGTATAGAGGACTCGTCAAAAATGGCGTAGTGCTGCTCCCGGAGGGGGTGCAGCTTCCTGAAGGCGTGGTCGTCACGGTGACCGTTAGTGAGGCCGAGCTGCTCCGCGCCCGGATGCGCTCCGCGCTCCGGCGCAACCTGCCGAGGCGGAGCCGCGCCCGGACGCTCACACCGAATCCTGTCCCCGGCTAACGTGCGAGGTGGCTAAAGTCACGCTGGTGCCGACACCGATTGGCAACCTAGAAGACATCACGCTCCGCGCCCTGCGGGTCTTGCGCGAGGCCGATGTCGTGGCTGCCGAGGACACCCGTCACAGCGGCAAGCTGCTCGCGCACTTCGAGATCCAAAAGCCTTTAGAGCGCCTCGACGCCCACACCATCGCGTCGAGGGCTCCCGCACTTTTAGCGAAATACAGCCACATCGCTTTCGTTACCGACGCGGGTACACCTGGACTTTCCGACCCCGGTGCGGAACTCGTGGGGCTCGCGGTTTCAGGTGGGCATGCGCTCGAAGTTCTCCCCGGCCCGACCGCGCTGATTCCGGCGCTCGTTCTCTCCGGTTTGCCCCTTGCGCGTTTCGCCTACGAAGGGTTTTTGCCGCGCAAGGGTTCGGCGCGGCGTGAGCGGCTGGGAGCTATCGCTAAGAGCACGCAGACGGTGGCCTTTTACGAGTCGCCCAAACGCCTCACGGCGACGCTCGAGGACTTGATAAAGGTGTGTGGTGAAGAGCGCCTGGTAAGCGTTTCGCGTGAGCTGACCAAGCGTTTCGAGACGACCTACCGTGGGACGCTCGCTGAAGTGCGGGCGCAGCTCGGGAGCGAGGTCAAAGGGGAATGCGTCGTGGTGGTGGGGCCAGCAGACGCGGCTGACCCCGTCGATTTTTCGGCGCTGGCGGCGGAACTCGCCGCTTCAGGGCTCTCAGGGCGCGACCTGCGCGACGCCCTGAGCCAGGCGGGTGCGCCGCGCAACGTGGCATACGAGCTGTCTCTCGATAAATCGTGAGCGAATCCTCTACAAGAACCTGGGATGTCCTGCTTCTGGGTGGAGCCGCCGGGACAGGTAAAACCTCGGTGAGTTATCCTCTGGCGCGGCATTTTGGCGTGGGCATCACCGAGGTTGACGACTTTCAGGTGCTGCTCGAGACCCTCACCACGCCCGAACAGTTTCCCGCCCTTCACTACTGGAAGACGCACCCGGAGGCGGCAGAAGAGCCCGCCGAGAGAATTTTGGAACGCACGCTCAAAGTGGCGCGAGTGCTGGCTCCCGGTGTGCGGGCGGTGATCGACAACCATCTGGATGAGCAGATGCCCGTGGTGCTCGAGGGGGATTTTCTTCTTCCCGAGTTGCATGGAGCGAATTCTGATCGTGTTCGTGCGGTCTTTCTCTACGAACCTGAAGAGCGTCAGATCGTCGAGAATTTTTTGCAGCGGGAGCCCGAAGCGGGGCCGCAGACCAAACGTGCCCGCGTGAGCTGGCTCTACGGGCAGTGGCTTAAGGATGAGGCGGGGGCGCGAGGCTTATCCGCACTTCCTGCTCGGCCCTGGGAGACGCTTTTCGGGCGGGTACTGGCGGCGCTGTAAGGTTATCGCTGTGCGGTTGTAGCAACACGCCCTAAAATCTCGATGTCTTCTTTGAACGTCGGCTGAAGCTCTTTGAGTTCTGCAAGTGTAAACCACTGCAACGCTGTCGCCTCGTCGCTGGTGATGTGCGCTTCGCCGCTGATGATGTCAGTCCGCCAAAAGTGCAGCACGAATCTGTCGTCCGCTGAGTTGATCTCCGCCACTTTTTCCGTGGCTGTGACCTCGAGCCCCACCTCTTCCATGACTTCGCGTTTGAGCGCCTCTTCCTGCGTCTCACCCATTTCGATACGCCCGCTCACCGGGCACCAGTAGCCGCTGGCGGTCTTGTTGTAGTCCGAACGTTTGACGAGTAAAAATGTCCCATGACGCTGAATGATGGCGACGACGGCGTGGGTTCGTTCGGTCATGGCTTAAAGCGTAGCCCAAATCCCTGAAAAACGCTGGGCTTGCCTGCCTTTCGCATCGTTTACCGAACTGCCACCGAGTAAACTCGCGTATGGCCTAGTTTATGGCCGTGAAGGTTGTACACCAGCGTAGACCTCTAACCGACTTCCAAATAGACAGCAAGCTTCGTGTTTATGATGGACGAAGGTCGGTGCCTGTGACTCAGTTTTTTGTCTATCTTTACCGCGATGAGCAGGGTCGCGCTCGGTATGTGGGTTACGGGCGTGAGGCAGCTCGAGCCTCGTTGCATCTCTTGGAAAGTCATAATGCACGCCTCAATCAGTTTCTGGAGGCGCGCAAATACAAGCTCGAGATCGCTGGGCCTTTCGAGTCTGAACGGATGGGAAGAGCGGTAGAAACAGCGCTTATTTCCGCACTCAAACCTGATTTGAATATAGATCCCGGACAGTCTCGTTGGCGGTTCAGACCATTTGGTATCCCGCTCCACTATGCCGAGCGCCTTGCAGAGCCCGAACTGGATAGACGCGATTTTTTAGCCTGCCAGGGAGCTAACCCTCAAGGCGTTCTTTTTGTCATCATCTCAAATCAGGATTTCGACGATAGCCGAGAGGGATACAACCCGGAACGCCCCCTGAGCGGTACAAAAGTGAAAGCGCGTATGGAGCGGTGGTGGCAACTTGGAAGACACGTTCTTCAGTGGGCACAAGCTCCTGAGCAGAGTCCTGGATTGCTCGTTGGCATAAGCGGTTCACCGGGACAGCAACTGGTCATAGGGTCTGTGTTCATAGACCGGGCAGCTTGGCATCATGTCTCTAGGGAGAAAGGTGGCTTGATCTCCATCCCGCTTGTGGAGCCTTTCGACCTGGACGCATTTTCGCTACGCGGCCGACGCGTAGCACGATCAGCTGGTATAAGGTTTGGCAGCTTTACATCGCAGCAGTACGTCCGTCTCGCGCAGGACGAAACCCTAAGCGGGGGTCAGCCTCCGAGGTCTTAGACACACTCTGTTTCCAACCTGTTTTCCAAATACGGTTTCTCCTCAGCTCGGACAAGTAAACTTAAGTGTTGCCCCTCCGGGCGGATTTGGACACGGTATGTCATCACAGCTTGCCACCGATACGATGTCAAAACGCCTGCTGGGCCTCCCTTCTGCCGCGCGGCTGATGCTTTTCGCTCGCTACGAAGGGCCAGCGGTGCTCGTTACGACAGCGGAGCGCCTGAGCCTCTTTAGAGAGATCGGCGTTTTTGCTGAGCCCTCGAGCCTCAACCCGTCTCTAAGCGACTGGCCCGACAAACACGAAAAAGTTGTACTCGACCTCTCAAGTGCCCTGAGGGCGTTTCCTGCTGCGCCTGAACGCTACGCGCTGACACTAGAACTCGGCAAGGCGTACCCGCGTGAGGTGCTGCTGAACCGGCTGGTGAGCTACGGGTACGTCCGTGACGAGCTGCCAGGGTTCGTGGTGCGCGGCGACACCGTGACGCTCTACCTGGACGCTGAGGACGAGAGTAAAGAGCTGCGACTCGAGTTCTTCGGCGACGAGCTCGACACCCTGACGCTCTCCGGTGAGGTCGTGCAGAGCTATACCCTGAACCCGCTCGAAAACGCCGAACTGGACGAGGACGACGCCTGGACGAGCCGGGTTCTGGCGCAGCTCCCCGGGACGGTTTTTCTCGACTCGTCCGAGCTGTTTGCCGGGGAGACCGATCCGGTGCAGCTCGCGTGGTTCTGGGAGCACCTGTCTCAGGAAAAACCGGGCGCGCGGGATGTCGTCTCGTTCGGGCGCGATCCGCTGGCACTCCCCGACGAAAAGAGCGCCATCGAACCGCTCGGGTACTACCGGGGCAAGCTCTCGAGCTTCGCCAAGGATGCTGCACTGTGGCTGGACGGCGGTTACAGCGTCACGCTGCTCCTGCGCTTCGAGCGCACCGGAAGATATTTGCAGGAAAAGGTCTTGGAAGGTGTGGAGACCCGCTGGGGAAATAAGGTCAGTACGCATCCGGGGCGGCTCGAGTTCGTCGTGGGGGCGGATACGCACGGGGGCTACCGCGACGCCGCGAACAAGGAAATCGTCCTCTCCGAAGACCTGCTCTACGGCTATCAGGGGTCGCGCCAGCCCAAACGGCTCCCGGGACGGCGCGTACAGGACACGGTGCAGCTCGCCGTCGGCGACTACCTCATCCACCCCGACCACGGCATCGGGCGCTTTATGGGGCTCGAGCCCCGGCAGGTCTTGGGCGTAACCCGCGACTATCTGATCCTGCGCTACGCGGGCGAGGGCAAGCTCTACCTGCCCGTCGAACAACTGCCCCTGCTGCGCCGTCACCCCGGCACCACCGACGACCCGCCGCGCCTAAGCACGCTCGGGACCAACGAGTGGGCCCGGGCGCGGGAAAAAGCCCGCGTCAACGCGCAGGAACTCGCGCTCAAGCTCATCCGCACCTACGCGGAGCGGCAGATTCAAAAGGGTCTCTCGATGCCCGCCAACCCCGAGTGGGACGTGCTCATCGAGCAGAACTGCCCCTTCGTGCTCACGTCCGACCAGAAGAGCGCGGTGGGGGGCGTCTGGCGCGACATGGCGCAGGAAGTGCCGATGGACCGGCTCATCTCCGGCGACGTGGGCTTCGGCAAGACGGAGGTGGCGATTCGCGCTGCACACCGGGCTGTCGGGCACGGCAAGCAGGTGGCGATGCTGGTTCCGACGACGGTGCTGGCCTCGCAGCACTTCGAGACCTTTATGGAGCGGTTTGGCGGCCTGCCGGTGAGGCTCGAGCTGCTCTCCCGCTTTTCTTCCGACCGAGAAGCCAGAGAGATCATCAAAGGCATCAGGGACGGGACGGTGGACATCGTTATCGGCACGCACCGCTTGCTCTCTGAGGAGATCAAGTTCAAGGATCTGGGGCTTCTCATCGTGGACGAGGAGCACCGCTTCGGCGTCGGGCAAAAAGAGCGGATGAAGGCGATGAAGGCCAATCTGGACGTGCTCTCCCTATCCGCGACGCCCATCCCGCGCACGCTCTACATGAGCCTGGTGGGTCTCCGCGACGTGTCGCAGATCATGACGCCGCCTGCGGGGCGCAAACCCATTCAGACCGTGCTGCAACCCTTCGACGGGATGGTGGTGCGCGAAGCCATCATGTTCGAGCTCGAGCGCGGCGGCAAGACCTACTACATTCACGACCGCGTGGGTTCGATGGGCTCGAAGGCGCTGTGGTTGCAAAAGACCGTGCCGGAAGCGCGTATCGGGGTGGCACACGGGCAGATGAGTGGGGACGAGCTCGAGGAAGTCATGCTGAACTTTACCGAAGGCGCTTACGATATCCTTCTGGCGACGACCATCGTCGAATCGGGGCTCGATGTCGCGGGGGCGAATACGCTTGTCATCGAACGCGCCGACAAGCTCGGCCTCGCGCAGCTCTATCAGCTCCGGGGACGCGTCGGGCGGCGCTCGACCGAGGCGTGGGCCTACCTGCTCTATCCGGGCCGCCTTACCGAACAGGCGCAGCGCCGCCTCTACGCGATTGCCGAACTCAACGACCTCGGGTCCGGGCACTTGCTGGCTGAAAAAGACATGGAGATTCGCGGGGTGGGGAACCTGCTCGGTCCCGAACAGCACGGACACATCAGCGCGGTGTCTTTAGAGGTCTACACCGAAATGCTCGCGGAGGAAATCTCCAAGCTCAAGGGCGAAGCCGCCAAGGACGTGCACAAGGCCGTCGCCATCGACCTGAGCCTCGACGCTCGCCTGAGCCCCTCTTACGTAGCCGACGACGATGCCCGCATTGCTTTTTACGGCAGGCTTTCGGAAACGGACAGCCTCGCGGAAGTCGGGCGCATCCAGCGCGAGATGCGCGAACGGTATGGCCCGCTTCCGCCCGAAGTGCAGGCGTTTACCGAACTCGTCAAGCTGCGGCTTTTGGCAGCACAAAAAGGCGTGGCTACCATCACCGAGCACATGACCGACGTGCAGCTCTCGTTCGAGCAGGAAAGCCTTGACTACGACGCGCGCAAGCTCAAAGCCCTGCCTTTTACCGCCGAAGCGACGCGCTACCCGCCGGGGTTCAGTATCAAAAAGCGTGGCCTCAAGGCGGGGGAGCTGCTGGGTGCTATCAATGACGTGCTCTATCTCTGTGGGTAGTAGAGGCTTATCTATCGCCCTCTAACACCTGTATTGGCTTCAGGCAGCGTCATAAAAGTGTGTTGGACAGGGTTCCATCGAGTGTTCGGCGAACACCTGCCATAAACCTCGAGCCCGACCGTCACGCTCAGTTGCTCTCGAGCCACCTGCGAAGTGCGCCGGACGCGTCGAAGCGCCTTAAGATCGTCTCCCTGTCGGCGCGCATGACGAACATATAGAGGCCCGAAAGGGGAAAGGCCTCATACGCGCTGAGGCTGCCGTCCTCATTCTTGTCGATGCGGATGTCCATGCCCTGTGCCCGACCGTAAAAGGTTTTCTCGCCTTGCATCTTGCCCTATTGATTCATGTCGGACGGGCGGCGTCAAGGTCTGGGCTTCCGAAGGCGAAACACGCCCCATTCCGAGCGTCGCTTTTTATAGTCTTTCAACATTTGGTGACGACACATAGCTGGGAACATCGTCGTCTAACGTGCGTGCTGGACAGCGTTTCTCTCTTGGATATCGGCCTTTTAGAGGATGCTTGCTGCAAGTACACAGCCCCCAAAAGGTTGACGGTGAAATTCTCCAATGTTAAGTTCTTGAGGTCACTTAAGCCGATATGCGTGTGCTCGAGGCCTCGAGCGGTAGGTGACACGTGTCTAGCTAAAAGGAGGAAAAATGATAAAGCGTTCACTTCTTGGAATTCTCGTGCTTGGCCTGCTGCTCAGCGCCTGTAGCGAGGATCTTACGGCTACCCCGACCCTGGAAAACCAGGCCGCTGCAGCCGAGCGTTACGTTCTTGTCTATAACGGCACAAAGGTGCCACAGAAAGCAAGCGCTGCTATCGAGGCGGCTGGGGGACAACTTGTTTCGACCCTTCCGCAGGTCGGGATCGCCGTGGCAGTTTCAAATAACCCCGACTTTGCCACAGCGGCCAAAGGCGCGGGGGTTCAGGCTGTGGGCATGGCACCCGCCTCTGCCCTGCCCGAAGGCGCGGTCGCGGCACCGGCGGCTCTCGCAGCACCTACAGCAGCGGATGACCTCTACAACACCGGGCTGCTCTGGGGGATCAACCGGGTCAAAGCACCGCAGGCCTGGGCCGCAGGGGAGACCGGTTCTCACGACACTGTCGTCGCGGTGATCGATACCGGTATCGCGACCAATCACCCGGACCTGGCCCCCAACATCGTGCATACCGAGTGCTTCGTCTCGACGAGCACCGAGACCACGAAGAACTGCACGCCCTACCCGAGCTACAGCGATCACGGCACGCACGTTGCGGGCACTGTCGCAGCAGCCTTTGGGGGCGGTCGTGTAGTCGGCGTCGGGCCGAACCTCGGTCTAGCGGGCTACAACACCTTCGAGCCTATCGAGGGCTGCGGCGTCTGCACCTATTCGGACACGCGCTGGCAGGCGATGATCGACGCGGCTGATCGCGGGTTCGAGGTCATCAACATGAGCCTCGGGAGCCTGCAACGTAAAGGCGGCAAGGGTACAAACGAACTCAACGCCTTTATCCGTGCCGAAAACCGGGTGGCTGACTACGTGCTCAAGGCGGGCACGACCATCGTCGCCTCGGCGGGCAACAGCGATGTAGACCTGAACGGCCTCTACTACAACACTCCCGGCGGTGTCCCCGGCATCATCAACGTCGGTGCGACGGGCATTCGGCCCGAGCCACGCTACCCACAACCTGGTGCCTACGACGTGCGTGCATTCTATAGCAACTACGGCGCTCAGGTGACCCTCGCTGCCCCTGGCGGCGATTGCGGCCTCCCTGACGACTGCTCGCCGACAGCACGCCCGGCCAACTATGCCGAGTACCTCATCCTCAGCAGCGTCGTAGCGCCTAACCCAACGTGCGCCGCCGCTGCAAACTGCCCTGTCGGGTACGGCTGGAAGGCCGGTACGAGCATGGCCTCGCCGCACGTTGCTGGAGTCGCTGGTCTAGTTCACGACGCCCAGCCCGGGCTGGATGCGAAAAAGGTAGGCAACGTGCTCAAGCAGACCGCCGAGAACCTTGGCGACCGTCAGCAGTTCGGTCATGGGATGGTCAACGCGGAGCAGGCGATCAAGTAGCGGGTAAAGATAGCTCTGTGTGAGCAACTTGCCAAAGGCGCAGCGTTCTAGAACGCTGCGCCTTTATTTGCGTCGAGACGGGTTGTATTCGGGCTCGGTTGTGCAGCGCAACAACCCGTTTCAAAGTGCTGGAAACTCGCTCTGCTTTGGCTACGAGGTACCAGGCAAGCCCTTGATGGGTGTTTTGGCAAATGCGCATTTGCCTCACAGAGATCGAACGCTACGTTTTGAATAGGTTCTCTTTGTCTAGCCTGCTGGTGCTTATACGTCTTCTATAGACTTAAGCCGAAAGCTATCTGGGATATCATCCCACCGTCTAACGTCTTTCATAGGGAACTTCCCAACGTGCTTATGGTTTGTCCTAGGGATGGCCTGAAGTAGACAATAAAAAAGAGCAGCCTTTGAAGGCCGCTCTTTTCGTTTCAGTTTGACTTAGAAGTGGTAGTTGGCACCAGCTGCGAAGGTTGGCAAGAAAGTGAAGCCGAATCCAGGAACTCCTGTAACGTAGTTGAATCCTAGACGTGCTTCGCCAAAAATACCGATTTCGGGACTCACGAAGTACTCAGCGCCACCTACTGCTTGTGCAGCAAGTGAGAATCCCCCGATGCTTCCACCAGCTAGAATGCTGCTAGAAGCGACCTCGAACCCTAGAGTCGGGCCAGCACCAGCGTAAACGTTAAGATCTTCCACTTCGATAGGAATGTTGAAAAGCGCGTCGGCACCAACGTTAAAACCGATGCTGCTTATACCATCGAGGACACCAGTAAAAAAGCGACCATTAAAACGCAAGTCTACAGCTTCACCAAGAGCGTCTCCGAGGCCATAATGTACAGTTATGCCAAGAGGCAGACCAGTTGATGCGCCTACCCAAGTGTCACCGTCGGGAGCAACGTCAAGAGCCGTGTCATCGTCCTGAGCAAAGGCTGCGCCCGCCGTAAGTAAGAAGATGCTCGCTGCAATTACGAGTAGTTTCCGCATGTGTAAAACCTCCAGTATTCATGTGAGCATGTTCATGATATTGCTCACGCTCATGTGGTTATATCACGCACTTTTGACTTTAGACAAGTAGTAAAGGCTACATCTTTTGTGTAGGAAAGCCACATTCTAATATAAAATCAGGGTTGCTGAAAACAAATAGGAAGCAAATTGCCTGACGGAAATGACTTTCTCTTGTAGTCAACTCCCCAAGCAACTTGCTGGTTCTCATAACGATTAGAGCTGAAGAATCGTCTTTAGCTTAAGCAGTAAACACGTGCGGTTCTAGGGGAATAAATGCTACCAGTAAGCCAAGAAAGCACGATGTCGAAGGCTGTTTGTTCCACTTCTACGCGGGCAATATTTTCTGCTCCTCCGCAGACATCTGCAGCGTTGATGTAAGCCTCTTGACCTATGCCACCAACAAAGAACGCTTGACTTTCTTCAAGCTCTGGTTGGCTCATCGGACCAACGGCCTCATTGACATCAAACGATTGAGTAGCGCAGCCTGTAAACATTAGAGTGACGAATGCGGCGATAAGTAGACGTTTCAAGACGCTGCCTCCTTAGAGAGTGAACCATCCTTAGTTTATAGTGAGAAAGAGATTAATTGCAAGCATCGTGAGTCGCGGTTAGCAAAGTGACTATGTCTTTATCCATTGCTGCGGCTACGCTCGAGATACCTTCTTTTCGTGTCTCTCACGCGCTGATTGGCCCGGTTGCAGGGTGGCAGCGCCTCGTGCCTTTGCTGATAATCCGCCAGCAGCGCGGCTTCCTCGGTCTGGGGAACGCGGCTGTAGCGGCTGCGCCAGTAGACGGCGCGCTCCGTGATGCAAGGGTTTTTGCCGAGGTGCTGCCGGATGCGGTTGGGTACGTCCTTGGCGGATTGACCGATATAGATGAGGGTCTTGTCGGCGTCGGCGAGTTCGTAGACGCCGGGTTGGGCGTCGCGCCCGCGTGGGGGCGGCAGCGCAGTGAGGCGTCGCCAGCGGGCGCTGATGGGCATGAGCTAGCTTTCGTAGCCGAGTTCGCGCAAGGATTCGGGGTCTTCGCGCCAGCTCTTGTGGACGGCGACCTCGAGCTCCAGATAAACCCGCCGATTCAGAAAGATCTCGAGCTGCTTGCGGGCGCTGCGACCGATCTCCCGAATCATGCTGCCACCCTTGCCGAGCACGATCATTCGGTGGTTGCTTCGTTCGACCCAGATTTCCGCGAGGATATAGATGGCGTCGTCCGAGCCTTCCTCAGGATCGCGCCAGTCGAGTACCTGCACGGCTACGGTGTAGGGAAGTTCCTGGCGCAGGTGGATCATGGCGCTCTCGCGGACGATCTCCCCGGCCCAGTCTTCACGCGACTGGTCGGAGCGGATATTGCTGGGAAAGAAGAAGGGACCGGGCTCCAGTTCGCTCAGGAGTTCGCTGCGGAGCCGGTAGACCGCCTCGGGGTCTGCCTGGGCGCTGAGGCTGTACGAGCGGCTCAGGGTCGGCAGGAGGTCCTGGTAGAGGCTCAGGGCTTCGTCCGGGTATTTGGCGGCGTCGAGCTTGTTGCCGACCAGATAGATGCGCGTCGCGGGATCGAGCCCGCGCAGGAGCCGCGCCACATCTTTGTCCTCGTCGCCCGGAGGGCGACGCAGATCGACGACCCACAAGATGAGGTCCACGTCGGCGATGGCCGTTCGGACCTCGCGGTTCATGTAGCTGCCTAGCGCGTCTTTGGCCCGGTGAAAGCCAGGGGTATCGACGAAGACGAGCTGGCGGTTTTCCTCGGTATAGATGCCGCGCACGCCGCGCCGGGTGGTTTGCGGTTTGGGAGTGATCGGCGCTACCTTGACGCCCAAGAGGGTATTGAGCAGCGTGGACTTGCCGACGTTGGGTTTGCCCAGGATAGCGACGAAGCCGGAATAGGTTTCGCCTAGTGCGGGGCTCGAGGTGATCTCTGACGGGTCAGACTGAGGTTCTTTAGACATGCGTCTCCTTGGCAGCAGCGGCTGTCCGGCTCCAAGTATACGCAGGTGGCCTCCACGTTGCACCCCTCGGACAACAAGGTTAGACAAGACAAATAGATCAGGCGACCGAGCCTTCCCACTCGAGCGCGACGTGGTTGCGCCCTCGAGCCTTGGCGTCGTAGAGCGCCCTATCAGTATGGGCCAAGAAATTTTTTCACAAAAGGTTTTTTCCACAAAAGCGAACATGTGAGTGTTCAAAGGCGCTTTTTTGTGCTAGGTTTAGGGAGTGACTACAGATAGCGCGCTGGTGCCCGCTGAGCGCCACCAGCACATTTTGCGCCTCGCGCTGAGCGAACGCATCGTTCGGATCAAGGATCTGGCGCGGATGCTGGGCGTTCACGAAATGACCATTCGCCGCGATCTCGATACGCTCGCGGAGCAGGGGCTGTTGCAGCGGGTTCACGGGGGGGGGCGCGGCTCAC